>Ga0155588_1034_pt1 | contig 47292 bp, 42 predicted proteins | sample RifCSPhighO2_12_FD_107245 | JGI IMG/M metagenome (GOLD analysis project Ga0155588, IMG submission 107245) | Gammaproteobacteria bacterium RIFCSPHIGHO2_12_FULL_41_15
CAAGGTGTTGTTTCTGAAATTCTTCAGGAAAAACGTGCACTTAATTTGCGTCAGATTAAATTATTAGCTAAACGCTTTCATGTGGATCCTGCTACTTTCATTGATGATGTTATATAAAATTATTCGAAAAGATTTCATTTGAGTGTTCATCGCAGCGCTCACGCTTTAGCTAAACACAAAAAGCCGGCCATAGTATTCATGTGTAGCAAGATGGGAAAATGGTAGAAATCCCCGCGAAGAAAATTAAAATCGACAAGAAATTACTCGATGAAAAACGCTGATTTCTTTATCCGTAAAAAAAACCCGTTTTCAGCTTCGAAAACGGGTTCTGAACAGATGACCACCTGCTATTTCAGTGCCGAGTATTAATTAGTAGGACTGCACTGAAAGAGATACAGTGACGTTGTACTGATGACACTGCAAGTGGCACGATAGGGAAGGTTGGCCACTATAGAAATCAGGCCACTCTTGTCAGGAGGAAGATAACCACAAGTAGGGGGACCACCATATATACCAGCTCCCTGAAATGTACTCGCATTAGCAGGCCCACTACCACTCCATGGAATATTGACTACCTTACCATCAGAATCTTTACCTGAACTTTGCCCCGAATAACCGTATATCGGAATTCCGCTACCGGAACAATTCTGAAGACATGTTCCTTGTTGTAACTGTGTAGGAGCAGGGCAAGGGAATTGGATATACTTCGCTTGCTGCGCCTCTCCTATCAGCGGGATCAGAGCTATCAAAACGATAACCATCTTCTGCATACTTTTCATAAACACCTCTTAGTAAAACATTCATAAACCCTCTCAATATAGCAAATTTTTAACATCCCCCTTGATGGGGGAATGATGGGCCGCAGGTGGCTAAAAGAGAACTGCCCTTCCTGGAATTGCTCAAAAATTCTACCAAACACCCTGTTTTTCTTACATGATTACACAGGAATTACACAGACTCTATAACCAGAAATGTATTGTTTAGGCCAAAGAACAATCTTCAGTTAAAATAACTGTAATTATTATTCTTAAAAGGCACCTGAATGCCACAACTTTACATGATCGGTGGCCCCAATGGGGCAGGTAAAACCACAGTAAGCAAAACACTGCTACCCGAGCTATTAAACTGTTACGAGTACGTCAATGCTGATGCCATTGCGGCAGCACTGTCTCCTTTCGCACCAGAAACAACTGCCCTACAAGCAGGTCGTCTGATGTTAGAACGTATTCATCAACTGGCAGAGCAGAAAAAAGATTTTGCGTTTGAAACTACCATGGCTTCTCGAAGTTTTGCCCCATTTATTAAACAATGTCAGCAGCAAGATTATCAAATTACTCCTCTTTACCTATGGCTGGAAGATCCCAATCTGGCTGTTGTTAGAGTACATGATCGGGTGCGAGATGGTGGACACTCTATTCCAGATAACGTCGTATTACGACGTTATAAGCGCAGTATCAATAATTTCTTAAATATTTATACACGATTAGCAGATCGGTGGTTATTATTTGATAACTCATTTAATGAACCAACCATGATTGCTGAAAAAGAGCTAGGCGGTTCTCTTATAGTTACAAATCAAAATGTGTGGAATAAATTCAAGGGTACATTATGAAAAACACATCGAAAAAAAGTAGTTTTGCACAGAAAGTTGATTTAGGTGTTCGTCGCGGCGTCGCACGAGCCTTAGCTGAGCATAAAAAAGCGGGGCGCAGTATTCATGTATGGCAAGATGGCAAGATTGTGGAAATTCCAGCGAAGAAAATTAAAATCGACAAACAACTACTCGATGAAAAACGCTGATTTCTTTATCCGTAAAAAAACCCGCTAAAATTGCGCATTATTAAAAGACGTTGGCGGGTATTGTGTTGATTTTATTCTAGCACTGCTTGCTCAATTGATCGAACAATCCCTGCAAATCCTCCAAGTACTCACTGAATGCATGGAAAAATGATGGGGCGCTCTTGCCCCTATACACCCTGTGTGCACCCAGGAGGATTTTAATGGGCCCACTAGGACTCGAACCTAGGACCAAGGGATTATGAGTCCCCTGCTCTAACCAACTGAGCTATGGGCCCTGATGCTCTCCCGAGACACTCTCCCTTTTCGCCCCAGGATCGTGAAGGGGTTTCACCATAACCCCTCTTTTGACCCCAAGTCAAGTTAGGCTACACAGAAAACAGCTGATCATTATGAGGAAACAGGCTCAACCCACCAGGGCTGAAAAAGAATAATAGCGGGGCCAAAGAGGCCCCGTTGTTAAAAGGAGACTATCGTTGTTTTTCTCGCTCCCGTTGTTTTTCTCTTTCCTGGCCGCTGGGCGGTTGATTTTCTCGATTCGGCCGTTGCGGATTGCGATCACCCGGTCTTTGACTCGGGTTACGCGGATCTGGTTGATAACTCATGATGTTTCTCCTTAAAATAAAAACAATAACATCACTTAAGTGTAGTCCAATTCGTGAGTTTAGCCGCGCACAACCCCACGGCGTAAAATGATCTCAAGCTAGGTCAAAAATTATATAACTTATTGAATATATTGATAATTGCAGCCTTCCACTGAGTTAGCTATCATTAGTACATAAAGAACAAGGAGTCGCATGACAGATCCATCCATTTCTCAGCATTTCCGGGGTCAGATCATTGTCGGCTGGCGCGAATGGCTAGCAATACCAGCGTTGGGTATTGATCGCATCAAAGCCAAGGTGGATACAGGAGCACGCACTTCCACATTGCATGCTTTTGCACTCAAAAGTTATCGTGACAATGGCAAAACACGCCTACGTTTTAAAATCCACCCCCTGCAAAGGAATGAACTGACGCTCGTGGTTTGCGAAGCCGACGTATTTGATAAACGTTGGGTGACAGACTCCGGCGGCCACTACGAATTACGTTATGTTATTAAAACGCCCATTGTCCTCGGCAACCAGACTTGGCCGATTGAAATCACACTCACGAACCGTGATACCATGGGATTTCGTATGCTGTTAGGTCGTACGGCCATGCGCCGTCGATTGATTGTTGATCCCGGTCAATCTTACTTAACTGAATAATCAAGGTAACTGTCGATGAAAATTGCCATTTTATCACGAAAATCAGAATTATATTCCACTCGGCGATTAAAAGAAGCTGCACTCCTGCGTGGTCATCAAGTAAAAATAATTGATACATTACGCTGTTATATGAGTTTAAATTCACAAAAACTATCTATCCATTATCGAGGAAAGCAACTATCCAGTTATGATGCCGTCATACCTCGCATTGGATCTTCTGTTTCTTTTTATGGTACCGCTGTGGTACGCCAATTTGAAATGATGGGTATCTTGTGTGCCAATTCTTCTCTGGCCATCACGCGGTCTCGCGATAAATTTCATGCGTTGCAATGGTTATCGCGAAAAAATATCGGTCTCCCCATCACTGGATTTGCCCACTCCCCAGATGATATTAATGATTTAATTAAAATGGTAGGTGGGCCACCTTTATTAATTAAGTTGATCGAAGGCACTCAAGGGATTGGCGTAGTACTCGCAGAAACTAAAAAAGCAGCAGAAAGTGTGATTCAAGCCTTTCTGGGATTAAAAGTCAATATTATGGTACAGGAGTTTATCCAAGAAGCGAATGGGAAAGATTTGCGCTGCTTTGTGATCGGTGATGATATCGTAGCTTCGATGGAACGCACAGCATCACCGGGGGAATTTCGATCCAATGTGCATCGCGGTGGAACCACAACGCCTGTTGATATTACAGCTGAAGAACGAAAAATCGCCGTAGATGCTGCTAAAGCATTGGGATTAAATATTGCTGGAGTGGATTTATTGCGTTCGCGCCGGGGGCCATTGGTTTTGGAAGTGAATTCATCCCCAGGGCTGGAAGGTATTGAAAAAGCCTGTCAAAAAGATATTGCTCAAATGATCATTCAATATATTGAAAAAAACGCTGAATTCTTCAACAAAAACAACCGCCGTTAAAGGTTATTTCTCATGAAAGACAACACTATCACTCTCTGCAATCAAGTCATTCATCCGGGAGAGACTCTCAGTATTAAACTGCCCATGCCAGAACTGTATACTTACACGCCGGTAGACGTTCCCATTCACGTCATTAATAGTAAAAATCCAGGACCGCGTTTGTTTGTTTGTGCTGCAATTCACGGTGATGAAATTGCTGGCGTGGAAATTATACGTCGTCTATTAAAATTATCGATAATAAAAAATTTAAAAAAAGGTACTTTAATCGCCATACCTATTGTCAACATTTACGGTTTTATTTATCAATCACGTTATTTGCCTGATCGTCGTGATTTGAATCGACATTTTCCGGGTCATAAGAAAGGTTCACTCGCTTCCCGTTTAGCCAAATTATTTATCGATCAAATTGTCAGTCAATGTACCCATGGGATCGATTTACATTCAGGGAGCATCCACCGACACAATCTTCCACAAATTAGAGCCAATTTGAATCAAAGTGAGACTGAAAAATTAGCCAAAGCCTTCGCCACCCGCGTGATTTTAAACGCCAATTTACGAGACGGTTCCTTGCGTCAAGCCGCCAATGAATTGGGTATTCCTGTATTGGTCTACGAAGCCGGTGAAGCATTGCGGTTCGATGAAATCAGCATTCGTACTGGTGTACACGGTATCTTGAATGTTTTGCGAGGTCTCGGCATGTTGAAGTCCGGCACTTCTCGCAAAAAAACCAAGCACACACCTCCCGCTATCATCCGCTCCACCGTTTGGGTGCGTGCCGTTCGTAGCGGTATTTTTCATCCCTTTAAGGCATTAGGGAAAAAAGTGGAAAAAAGCGAACACCTCGGAGTAATCGCTGATCCTTTCGGTAACGAAGAAATCATCATCACAGCACCACGTACAGGAATTATTATCGGACGTTGCAATATTCCTCTGATCAACGAAGGTGAAGCGTTATTTCATATCGCCTGTTTTAAAAAGACTAAACAAGCAGAGCCCTTAATGGATACTCCTAAAAGCTGGGATTCCTCGCTACCCGAAGAGTAAAAGAAGAAATATCTGCTTTGATTAATGAGATCCCTCCGCCTCGCTTCACTCGGCGTCGGGATGACATGCTCACTACACTCAGAATCGCGATGAACCTAGGAAAGTATGAAAATTAGCAAATCTCCTGCAAACGTGTGAGAAATTTGCCATTCCCCAAGTACCGGATAACAGTGTATCCTTCGCCGCTTAGCTCTAAAAATGTACAGACCGCCCAGGAGAAAGCCTATTATGTATAAAGATTTACCGGAACACGTGAAACACCAAGTGTTATGCTACCTGGTGGCTGATGATTTCAAAACTGCTAAAAAGATCTATGACACTTGGACAAGCAGTCACTCTCCATTACCATGGACCTCTCAACCTACAGAAAGTTTCATCAAGGAGAAAGGATCATGAAGTCCACTACCCTGATGGTAGCTTGTTGGACCCTATTGAGCTGGTTAGCAATGGCTCCCTGGAGTCCGCTGGCATTGGCTCATACTCAGCAGCCTGCTCTCCCATCTCAGGGTACAGACATCCTGCCTTTTCATTGCTTTGGTACAGAGCCTTTTTGGACGTTGGATATTTGCTCCACACAATTTCGCTACCACACCCCAGAGCCTTTCAACCGCCTGTTAGCCATCGTCAAACCTCGCCATGTCAAAGGCATGAAATCGAGCTACTTGCAAGTCTATGAAACTCATTTTACTCGCTCCAAAAGCCAGCGAGTCAGTATCATTATCAAAGATAATCCCCAAGGTTGTACCGATGGTATGTCGGAAGAATTACACGAATACGACGCCATCGTGATCATGCCAGATCAAGTACTGGCGGGTTGCTGTAATAAAGGGACAGGATGAGGCGCTTGAAATGGGTATATACTAACATCTAGGATTATCTATTGCTTCCTGATTCGAATGTCGCAAACTAGGTGGCTGGCTTGCGGCTGTTGATAATCAATGTTCAAAAGGAACGAACTGGAGTCCCTTTTTCCATTACGATCCACCGGGTTGCTACTATCCATCTCTGGCATCTCCGTCGCGAGAATTCTCCAAGGCGGTAAAGAATGAAGATCCTGTTGATCATCCCTTTTTCGTTTACAGAGATGAGGATTAAAAAATCTACCATCCCATGAAACGTTGTTTCTTTCATTTTCTTGATGCATGGATTGATTCAATTGAGCAGTTTTAAGCTGATGACACTGCATAATATCTGTTAGTTTTTTTTCGAGACGTTGATGACAATGGTTATCTACGTAAGAAAGGCGGATGACGGTGTAACCCCACCGATTCAGCAACGCCTCTTTCAGCCTATCTTTCGTTGGCATATGATGGGGGCCATCTACCTCAACTACGAGATTAATGTCAGGAAAACAAATATCAACATAAAGTATTTCCCTAATGCAATATTCATCTGTAAAATTGTTTAATCCATTTTTTCGTAATAAATTAGAGATACTCTGGTGAAAATCAGAGGGCCTCGGATACTCATCCCGTTCAGCAGAATGTCTGAGATCATGCCATATAGACCACGATAATTGAATATTAAACCACGTTGCACTCCATATAATTTGGGTAGCTTCTGCCATTAAAAATTGATCTTTATTGCGCACAATAGCAGCTACCAATTTATCAGCCAATGTTTCAGAAAAATCATACCACTCTACACCAGCCACGGCGAGTGACCACAGTGTGTTAGCAATGCCTTGGGGATTAAATTGATCGACATTGTGATCGATACCAAATAATAATGGCCGACTTAATCCTTTGTCTCGAAGATAACTCCAATCAACGCCCATAGTAACAAGTCCCCATAAAGTCATGGAAATTTCTTGCGAGGTAAATTGCTCTATATTCCGCACAATGGCCTCCAAGAATCCCTCATCAAGCGACAGGTTTTCAGGAAGGTTATGCCATTGAGCACCCGCCTTGGCTAAGGACCACAAGATTTTAGCAATGTCTTGAGAGTTAAGGTGCCTGATATTCCAATCAATGGCTTCCCACAATCTGTCAATCAACACTGACCGCCTATTGCTTAACGATGGCTGGTAGTGAGCCGATGACGACGGGTCTTGATAAAGAAGATCACGCCATTTCACACCCATTTTGATTAATGCCCACAACGTATTAGCTATTTCTTGGCGATTGAATTGGTTTGCCTGCAAACAAACGGCGTCTAGTAGTAAGGTATCTAATCGGCGTGATTGAAGCTCGTACCATGAAGTACCATGGTATACTATACCTAACAATACTTTAACGATACTTCGCCCACTAAAATATTCATGTGTTCTTTCATTCAGTATTATTCGAATACGCTTGTAATCATCGCCCGTTAAAGGCTGTGGCTGCTGTTTTTGCTGTTTGGCTGAGTGAAAAAATTCTTCTATTAACGGTATAGGATTCATAGTGATGCAACCCATCTTGATTTTACAAAACGGTCCACATTCCTAACTTAAACCGCCATAGAAAACAGCATACACCAGTAAAATTAAGAGAATATGAAAAGAATCCCTAGAAATGTGAAGCGCATTACACTGCTATGCCTTCTCCATCAAGAATGATTACGTACTCGAGAATCTTTATGAGAGTAGTATTCCTGAATAATTTCATTGACTAATTGCTGCATGATACTGTGCTTGATATCATCATCAATCAAATGCCCCTCTTCTTTATATTCTGCATAACGATCTTCCAACGCTTTGACGATAGTTCCCGTTGGGAATAGCGATGCTAAAAGACGGCGAGCTTCCTTGGATCCTATTTTTTTATACAATTGATTGCGAACATTAACGTCTTCTGCAGTCGTATTCAATGCCCATAATTCTACCGGCCCTAATGTCGCCGTTAAAAGCTGTGTATTAAGACCATATTTCGTGGCAAATTGCGCCAAAAAAGTAGACCCATCTTCTCGCGGACCGTGCACTCGTGTTTTTAAAGCTATTTCAGCGGTGTGGGTAAGACCAAATACTTCTGCCGTTTTACGCACAGATTGTTCTGGCCCAGCATCCATGATAAATACGGACGTAGCAAATTCTACCATCACATCTGAAAAATCTTCTAGCGATTGCGATAATAACGCAATTTGCACTTTCCACTTGCGTCCCTCACGCATATCTTGAATCACTTGATCACGTACAGCTTGTGCTTTAGACGTACGATGAAATTCATCAAACACCATACGCTTAGGATCCTCTCGAATTTCAGCGATACGCGTTTGGTGGTAATGACGATACGCTTCAGGCATATCAGTCACATTATCATCCGTAAGAAAATAGTGTCTTGCCAATACATAACGTGCAAGCATGTACATAACAGCTGTTTGACGGTTAGCAGCATCTCCTCCACTGCGAGCTACTTCATCTAAATCCAACGCCACCACACGCGCATCACCCAAATCAAATCGTGTGACCTGAGAAATAATGGGATATTCGCGAATAGCACTTGAAATCATACGCGCTACTGCATGAATTAAAGGCTCGCCCGTGGGGGCTATGATTTTACCATACAAATCTTGAATGGCCGGCAATCGACAAACCGCTGCTAGATCAGCTAATACAGGTATGGCATGTCGCTGTGCTAAAAGCGCTTCATGAATAAATCCCGCCATAAATAAAGCGTCAGTCACTTCCCACCACGTCGTTTGCGCATCTTGTACAAAACCGATTTCTTCTAAAATACCATCGATAGATTCTTCAATCACAGAAGCGTACACATTGGGATTTCCATCATCCGCTTTACTTTTATAAAGCTCATCGATGATCAATCCCGCCATATCCGCCACGCCATCATAGGTTTTTTCAGAGCCAATCGGTGTGGCCAATAAACTCAAAAAATTCACTAAAAAAGTTCGTTCCTGTGGAGTGGGATACCGGCAACCCAACAAAGTATCAAAGGGATTAATGGCATAATCCGTGCGCATGCGTAATCGATGGTACGCTACCCAGTGTTTTTTATCGGCGGGGAGTGCGTCTTTTAATAACAAAATTAATCCACTGCTCGAAGGACCGATGTCAACAATAGAAATACGAGGTAATCGATGAATGCCCGCTGATAAACAAACAGCCAAATTAATAGCGTTGGATAACACAGACTTACCCGAACCCGGACGTGCATAAAACAAATCAATCCATGTAGATTGATGGTGTGAGCCCGGATGATAAGGCAAGGGTTTCCCATCAGGGGAACGAAATAAAATGGCTCCTTGTGCCCAAGGTGAAGCAGGACGAAAAAAGGGTAACATTCGCAATACATCTGAGAGTGGAGCAAGCGAAGGCGCTGCAACATTGGTGCCAGAAACACCCAACATGCTAGATACTACCCCTTCGTACGCGTCTCCCGATAACTCCGTCACGTCACACGACCCCCAACCTTCAATGGCTTTGGCCAACATGGCCACCCGAGTGCGCAATAGCCGCAAATCCCCTTCGGGTGCCCATGTAGCCGCTGATACACGCAATTTCACGACAGCGTCGTCCGTATTTAATTGAATATAATTGAGTAAGTTCAAGGAATCGTGAATTAATCGATTCTGTGAAGAAGTGATACTCAATACAGAAGAAAGTACTTTACGAATTTGTTGCCCAGCCAATCCATCACTAGACAACAAAAAAGAAATTCGCCAAGGAATACGAGTTTGTAACGTTCGGCTAAAGAGCCTTACAAAAGTCTGGATATCTTTGGGAAACAAACTGATAAACACAGAAGCGTATAAACGATCCCCAATGCGCGCCGTTCGGATGTCTTGATTTTCAGCGTCTCTAGGTAGTATTTGTCTCGCTAAAGAAGGCCACAAGATATCGGAAATTTCATTGATTTCTTGCTTAGGCAATTTAACCGTGATTTTATCTCCTGGCAAAAGAGGACGCCATGCTTTATCGGTGAATTCTGGGTCTGCGCTACAGCGGATAGCATATATAGCATCATGTACTTCCAATAATTCAGTCACCAATCCCCATTGATTAAAATCATTGACTACCGATCGGACAAAAGAATCGTGATTTTCTCGCAAATCTGGAATAGCAGCAATAATATTTTGAGTAAATTTAAATGGAGGTATTTTTTTCCTTTTAATAGTCCGTTGTTTATCTTTTCTCGCACGCTTCATTTGCTCACTGGTCAATGATTTTAAGCGCGTCCATAATACAAGATATACTTCTTCATGCGCACAATAATCCGTTAAATAATTAATGCGTTCTTTAAATAAATCATCGAGTTTAAGCCCCAGCCGTTTGGCTGTAGCCATCGCAGGTTCTAGAATATTGGTGATTTCACCACGCGCTTCATCCTTGTTGTAACTAAAATAAACCTGTATAATGTGTCCCGGTTGGGACATGACCGTTTGTAGCGATTGCTGTAACCCAGTTTGTATGTGTTCAAATTCTTCTTTCCCAATCAGTGAAATAACACCTTTAAGATGTAATACAGATGCCAAAGACCCATCATGCGTTACCAACGCCGTGGGGCTATCTGCTGTTTGTAAATCACAATACGCCGACGTATTTTGTTTCAACAGCGTGCTGATCCAGGAAAATAATGCATCGAAAATACCGAACACTTGGCGCATAAAATATCTTTCTCATCATAACCAATGGATCTCATCCTCAGCTAAAAATCAATTCCGTCAAAGCCGCACGTGACCAATGCTCAATTTCGGTTTTAAACCGAACCATATCCGGTAATAGCCGCAATTTAGTTAATGCTTCTCCTTTAAAAGTGTCTACATTGTGATGCGGTAGATCCACTAACAGACACCCTAGCAATGCGGGGTTACTTAATCCCTCCCCCCACTCTTTTTCAACTATTTGGTGTCGCAATTTAAAACTACGATATAAGTTTCTCGCTTGCAGCGTACAAGCAAATCCATTGATCATGGCTACAAACAACACGTGACATAAAGCATTCAACTCACCTTGTGTCAGTTCAGGACAATAAATTAAACTCCCACCTCCAAAGGTTCCTTTCCCAATCGATTCTAAAAAAAAGCATTGCGTGCAAAACCCACAAGCTGTCACCAAATTATCGAGGCGATTGTTGAGATAATTACCATCGACATTCACCACTTCTAGATAATCTACTGCACGAAATGCACAGAATTGACATGTGTAATCATCCCGCCGCCATACGGCTTGCTGAAATGCGAGGAAGGCAGAATCTGACTTCCTCAACATAAATAATCGCCAATTACTTTCTGTCGCTGACAGCATGATGGCACGCAAACTTGTCATGGCATTATCAATAGGATAGTCGTATGAAATAACGTTCAAATACTACTGCTAAGTACCAGTACCAATGATGCTATTAATTTGTTTACCACCCACTTTAGCAATCTGTGCAGAAGAACCAAACAGCGCATTCTTCGCGGTAGGTAACATCGTTGGGAACAATACTAAACCCGCACCAATGAGCAACAAGGTGACCCCTTGGCTAATAGGCACTTGTGTTGGATTTAATTTGTGTTGGTGAAATTTAAAAAAGGATGCCATCACAAAGCCGACACCCGCAATCAATGAAATGTCACTTAACACAGTGGCCAGCTGTTGAACGGATGTATCGACGTTACCCGCAATGGCGGATAACTGTAATCCTGCCGACACACTGCTTCCAGCGGCAAATACACTACCACCCATGACCAGTAGTGCACTGACCAATGTCAGCACTCTCAGTAATGGCTTCATAACTCTATGAAATATTTCAGTTTTTTTAGTTTGCATGACATCACTCTCCACATAAACCAATAGGCCAATTTCTTCATTATTGTTTAATTAAGTGTACACCCCAATATAATCCCAATACATTAAGGAAATATTAAATTACTTAAGTATTCAACCCAGTAAACCCAAAAATTTCCCTTAGCACACTCAGGGTTCCTAAAATATGCACGCACAAAATGCCACCGATAATATGCAACGTCGCCCGGCTAAAAGTGCCATGCTGAGACTGTTCGCCACCCGCTCGGGAAAGTAAGACAATGCCTCGTATGAAAGCCCCTACACCGATGAGTCGCACAAACACAATGACAGGGGGTATGAGCTGGGCATATCCTGCCGTAGAGCCGCCGTAATGTAAGGGGTTACTGGTAGACCATATATTCAGTAACGCAGTTCGCAGCACCAAAGGCAAACACAATAACATGACTCCCGCCACTAACATGAGCAACGGCCCCGCGATGGTCATTTGATGCGACATAAAGGTACGCATTTCTCCATAACGCTTCAGCCGAAATACGCCCGCCATAAATAAGCTCAAGCCCATCAGAACACCGACATCCTGAATAATGATGCCGATATATCCTAAACTTTGCATCAATGTGGTAGAATCCATACCCGCTCCTCAACACTCAATTGAAGTTCTTCATTCACCTGCCATCAGCATCAATGATCATTCACTCCGTAAGTAATCACTTTACCCGAACTGGTGAGCACCAATCCTCGATTAGCATCTACTGTTTGTACTGTCCCATATTGCGGCACGCTATCACCCACACTCACTGATTCTGATAATCCATCGCTACTCACAATCCACGCACGCCCAGGGACAATAGCTCGCAAATGAAAAACTATCGGCGCTGGTACGGGAACTTTAAACGCTGTAGCAGTTTTAGATGGATGCAATTTCGTCGTTAAATCTTTTATCTGTTCAGTTAATAATGTCAATGATTGGCTCAATTGTGCTTGTGATGCATTGGCTTGCGCCACTTGTGAGCGCAGATCTTCTATCTGGGATTGCAACTGATTAATAGCCGCTTGATTGGTTTGCGCATCGGAATTCAACGTGTTCAGTTGGTCGACGACTTGAGGATTGGGTGGCACAGGCACGGTGGGTTGTACTGCAACAGGTTCTGTAGATACTGGCTTGATTTTATTCGATGGCGTCATGAATTCAAACGCAATCAATACCACCGCAATCAACACCACTACCACAGTCACGCGTTTGTTATTTTGCATCCAGTTCAACAACATTTGCCAACGACTTTTATGCTCCGGTGGCTCCGAAGGTGGGGATGGCGTCACTTCCGTCACATACTCTTCTTTGGGATATTGATATTCTTCGTCAGGCGAAATTTTACGATCATCAGTGGTAGCCATTGTATTTAAACCCCTCTCATTTTCATCTGAATTAATTCGTATTGCTCGGTAGCGGTGTGGGTAAAGTCACATCGCTCATAAATAACAATCCGATACCAGCACCACCTGGAACAGTGACAGTGGGCGGTGTATTGAAATTAGATCCCATGACAGTCGCATATTGTTGACCTACTTTACCCAATCCTAAAGCAACATATTCTCCCGTATTTAAATTTTTATACTGCGTCTGACAAAATCCCAAGAAACACTCTTGTGTCGCACCAGATTCAAGAATTCCTTGTGACAAGCCCGATAAAAAGGCGGAAGCAAACAACGTGCCATAACGCAATAAATAATGGCTATTTACATCACCTGCCAAAGCCGTGCGAGCTGTGTCCGGATCAATCGCTACTACATTCACCCCCAACGTGCGTGGTAAAGCAGGTACGTTGAGAAGATTAAATTGGAGCAATACACGCTTATTTACGCGCACGAAATTACCCACGAGCTTACTACCTTTGAGATTCCCTGTTACAATCGTCGCTAAAATAGGACTTTTCTCATCGGAATTAATTGAAGTATCCAGCACACCAAATAAAATAGATCCTGCTTTGATGGTCGGCCCTGACGGTTGTTGTGATGTCTGGTTGCCATTGCTGGCGCTTGTTGCAGAAGCCACCGGTTCCTGTTCACTCATTGCGTAAGTTTGCGCGCTATTATTACTCCATTCTGCCATTAATTTTTGCGCTTGCAGGTTCATTTGCCCTTGCATTTGTTGCACAGCATCACGTTGTTGCTGATCAGACAATTCCTGCTGCTGCAAGGCTTGAATAGCGCGCAATCGCGCTTCCGGTGAATTACTGGTGATCGACGGCATAGCATCGCTGTCACCACCACCGCCCGCTACCGAAGCTGGACTGGTATTCACAACACCGGTATTCTCTGGCATCGCCGCCGACCCAGGTTGGGATGATGCAATCACGGCTGGGGGTGGTAATGAAGTGGTATCATAACCCGCTGCCTCAGCACTATAACCAGCGCGCAATAAATCACCTTTGGTGTAACCCGCATGACGCAACGCATCAGCACTAAACCCTGCCGCTTTGAGCGCTGCCGCAGTAAACCCTGCTTTACGTAATTGGGAAGGATTGAATCCCGCTGCTTTGAGCGCATCAGCACTAAACCCAGCAGCTTTGAGCTCGCCTGCGCTGAATCCGGCAGCGCTTAAACCTCCTGCGCTTAACCCCGCTTTTTTAAGCTGCTCCGCATTAAAACCCGCTGCTTTTAATGCAGACACACTAAAACCTGCATCTTTTAATTGCTGAGCACTCATCCCTGCCGCTTTCAATTGTGCAGCAGTGAAGCCTGCATTTTTCAGTTCTACAGGCGTGTACCCAGCTGCTTGCAAAGCACTCAAGCCACAGCCTTTATCTTTTAACGCAGTCGCAGAAACACCAATCATCCGGGCTTTTTTCATGGCCGATACATCACATGCTTTAGCAGCTAATTCACTCGCTCGAATTTGTGCTGGCGTAAATCCAGCCGCTTTCAGTTGTGATGCATTAAACCCAGCTGCCGTTAATTGATCTAATGGAAATCCTGCATTGGCCAATTCCGCTGCTGAAAACCCGGCTGCTTTGAGTGCATCAGCCGTATAACCCGCTGCTTTCAATGCCGCCAATTCACAACCTCGGTGAGCTAATGTAGCTGCTGAAACGCCTTGAGCGCGTGCTGCCTTTAAAGCAGCACTACTGCAAATTTTTACAGCTTCATCGGCGGCTTTAATTTGATCCGCACTAAATCCAGCTTGCGCCAAATCAGCATCACTGAAACCCGCATCTTTCAATGCTGCTGCTGAATATCCCAATGCTTTCAATTGTTGAGCACTGAATCCTACATCTTTGAGTTGTTTTGCTGTAAATCCTGCGGCTTTTAATTCAGCGCCAGTATAGCCCGCTTTTTGTAACGCAGCCAACCCACAACCTTTTTGTTCATGCACTTCCGCTGCACTTTCTCCCTGAGCTCTCGCTGATTGTAACGTAGACACACTGCAATCTTGTGATGCTACCGTTATTCCAGCGGCTGCTAAATCACCGGCCGAATAACCCGCAGCGCTGAGTTGATCGGGTGTAAACCCAGCAGCAGCCAATTCTCCTGCGCTAAATCCTGCATCACGCAATGCCGATGCACTGATGTGAGCTGCCTTGAGCGCATTAGCGCTATATCCCGCTGATTTTAAATCGGCTACCGAAAATCCACATTGATATAAATCCGCCGCTGTGTCGCCCGTATCTTTAAGTTCTCCTGCCGTATAACCTGCTAATCGCAAAACAGGGCAAGAACACGACTGACAACGCAGCTCTTCGGCAGTAACTCCCGCTGTTCTCGCAAGTTTAAGATTGTCTACCGTACAGCTAGCTGGATTAGGTTTAAACATGTAGACCACTGAATTAAGCGGACAATTGGATGTCCCTCCTCCATCTGTCGCTGAAGAAGATCCTGTTCCAGTATTTTGCGTGAAAGATTCCGTAGAACCGATGAAACTCGGGCGCGTCACTGTGGGTACAAAACTCTGCGCATTTTGCCGCGCCAATTGCGCCTGTTCTGCGTTTTGTAAATCTTGCGTGTTGACGTAAGCACTTGAAGGATTACCCGCCCCAGGAACAGAAGCGATGGAGGGCGTGGAGCTCACATTCGCCATCCCTTGAAAAGCACTTTCTTGAGATCGATGATGCCATACAGCAACAACCACACCCACTGCAATAAGCAACCCAACTACGGCAAGAATCACGCGAAATTTCGCACTTTGCCATAGACCTAAATTATTTTTTGTATTCTCACTCATGTTATAACCCTTCCACCGTCAACTTAATAATTTGCCCTCGCTGTGAAGCCAATATGACAGGCGTACTTTGTAATTCATAAGCATTGGTACCATCTGGACTACCCATCGTGGCAAGCCATGCCGGTGACACCACTGTGAGAGGAGTCCGTAAATACAGGTGCCCATTCAACAACCAACCTTGACAAGGACCCCCTGTGATTTTAAGAGTTCGACTACCATTCGGCGGTACGCCATTTAATACATTTAATAATTCCGGACTCGCCGTCGCTGGTAATCCCGCTAAAACAGGATTAGCGTTAGGACCTAATCCAGGTATCCTCAAATCCATGCGATAATCCACGGCATCTTGCCCAGGCAATAAAGTCAACATGACGGGCGTGTCCAATCCCTGAAGCATCACAGCCAAGTTAGCTGATTTATAGCTACTTAACGCTTGCACCAATAAAGTATTTCCTTTTTTATCCCATTGAATGTTGAAACTTTGCGGGTCACCCAGGTCGTAAGCCGTAATGGGCCAAGATGCACCGGTAGAATCAATAAAAACAAGCGATGAAATAAATCCCGCCGATAAACGAATCACGGGTGGCATCGATCCCGGAGACAAATTCACCAATACGGATGTCGAAGTCGGTTTAGGCGGCGTACCAGGATACGTGGCTGCTGCACGCTGACTCTGATCGAATAAATAACGCAATACTTTTATCTGTTGAGGAGATAACGGCATCATATTGCGTACTGTGTCCGCAAATGCTTGATCATCCAAGCCCGTATTGGGTACGGCGGAAGTCCCCGACACCGGTGGAGTGGTAGTGGTGCCAGCGGCGATAGAAGGAGCAACATTCGCTGCTGCCGGCCCGCCAAAAGAAGAAGGGACCCCTAATTGTGTTTGCGCTTTTTGCACCAAGGCATTCAATACAGCCTGTGGATTATTATTTCCATTGGCCGTATCGCCGGAAGACGGTTGACTGCCACTCGTAGTATTCGGTGGAAGTACATTCGATTGAATCCCATAGCCAGCATCTGCCCGTACTGACAAAGATGCACAACTGATGGTGGTAACCAACCCAATCATCATAGCTTTTTTCATCATGGTTTTTTTCATGATTCTTTTACTCAATTTATTTTAGGAATTCCTTTTGTCGCGAAATCCAGCGCGTCCTCAAGAAAATGCAGCTGGGTTAATCGTTTGCGCCAAGAAATTATTGATGGCCACTTGTTGGGGATAATCTTGTACCGGCATGCGTAACACAATCAGCGTGACCTGCATAGGCATGTTGATCGTGTGCCCAGTGCTCGTAAACGTCACCAACATAGGCATTACTATTTTCCATGCATAATGGCCATCCACCACAGCCTTTTCGACCACTTGGGGAGCTCCTGTGATGGTGGCATTAGAAACCATGCTCAAATCCGTGAGTGTTTTCAAATTGTTAGAATTTTTTAAACTCGTCAAAAACCATTTCCAACCATCCGGTGTAAAATTTTCTGAAGCATCTTGTAATTGTGCTCGCCAATGGATGTAATCCAAACTAAAGGCTTTTTCTACAGCATTGGTAGCCCATTGCAATACAAAGTCATCCGTCACCGAAGGGTCGTTCATCGCATGCAATAAAATGATTCGCCCATCCGCCGTTGCTGCAAAATATTGGGGCTCTGGTGGATGTGTCCACCGATAAAAGATCGTTATCCCTAGTACTATATTAATCGCCAACATCAGCAACAATGCTATTACAGCACGACGATAATTATCGCGATAAAAGGCGTTTCGAAGTAGGATCAATTTTAAGCCGTCATCTGCCACTGTCGTTTCTCTATCTATTTATTCCGCACTGAATTTATCAATTTGTATGCCTTTAGCTGCTTCCAAAACGGGTACACGTACGATATCCATGGTTACAGTAAAATGCGCTTGCTTATTCTCACTCGCGCTCGTGTAAGTTACTAACAACGGTAACTGCACACGCCACGTATACCGACCACGCACAATCTCTTCATCCAAAATAACTGCCGGGCCATCTACCACGGCTGACATCATTAATTTATTTTGTTCTAGCGAATCTAACACCTTGGATTTCTTGAGAGCACCCATCAAAGCATTCCAACCCGTGGGAGTAAAATAAGAAGAAGCTTGCTCCAGCTGTTGAGAGTAATGAACAAAATCTAAATTAAAACAAGCACGAGTTGCTAATTCAGCCCACTGCAACAAATACGACCCCGTGACGACTGGTGCGCTAAGTGGTTGCATGGGGATGATTTGCCCCGTCGTTGTCGTCGCATAATAATTTGTTTTTGAAGTCCGTAATACCATACCCGCCAATAGGAGAGAAAGTGCCAAACACGTGACAACCATAGCGATTAATCCGCTTAAAACACGACGATAATGATCTCGATAAAGATCGTTTTTTTCTAACTCTAATTGTTCTGAATCTACTCTCATCCGTTTCTCTTAAAAATAAGGTGTTGGCAAATAATAACGAAAACTGATTTCTACACGACGGTTGTCGTGCCTTCCCGCCGACGTACTGTTAGAAGCGATGGGTTCTGCACGCCCCAATCCCACAGCATATTCCAAGCGCGCTTCTATCCCTTGTACCCACAAGAAACTGGATACTACTTCCGCTTGACGCGTCGTTAGCGCTCGTTGTTGCTCAGCATTACCCACATTATCCGTATAAGCTGCTATTCTGATATTCACTTTGTCATAAGTACTCACTAATCGTGCCAATGTTTGCAATGTGCCCGTTGCTCCTGCTTTAAGATTAGCAGAGCCGGGGTTGAATAAATCATCACTCGATAACACAAAACGCAATGTTTCTCCGAGAGAAATCACTTGTACACCATCCGATCGTAATTCATTTAAATATTCTGCACGTATCTGAGCCGGCGTTTTGGGTACTACCGTATAATGGATTTTTCCAGCGCAAGCCGACAACCCCATCATAGCAGCCACTATCACAATACCCCACAATCCTTTACACCACTTTCGCTGTAAATCTTTCATCACCAATACCTCATTCAACCTTCATATTCATTGTCGCACTGCATCTGTTGCTTCTTTCTTCCTTAAGGAAATCGCTTGAATCAACTGCGTTACAACACCTGCCAATTTTTCTCCCATTATCACCGGTTGCTGTGCTGGAGGATAATGCGTCCCTTTTTCCATATCATTGATCAATTCAACCGCCACGTTCATCGATTGTTGTCCCGTTTTTCCACACAAGCGCTGAACGTATTCAATGTGATCTCGAGACTGGGCTCGATTCAATATTGGCTTTCTAAATTGATCTAAATTTTTAGTCACAACCAACGCTGTTAAATGATCCGACATTTTCAGCGGGGTAAATACGCTCAAATAATCCACCGCCAAGTCCTGCTCTTCCGAAAAAAATGAATCAGGAATTTCGAATTCACTGTGATTGCGATACAATACTCCTATAGAAGCTTCGATAGGAGACAATGTACGATTTTCAGAAAAATAGTTCACGACATCCGCCACTTCCTCAGGCATATTATCTTCGATAGGAAGTACCGCACCATTAACAAGCAATTTTTCAAAATGAGTAAATCCTCGAATTAATTTTTGACTGTCTGTATCGGATGGCTTATCGATTTTTAAAAAATGATTCAAACGAAAATGTTTAATTTTCGCAGGATCCGCGTAGAAAAATCTGCCACGCACCACCTTCGATTTAAAAAAGAAATGAGCTTCTCCAACAGCTTGTTCTTTGAGATCTAACAAATCAATACGGGCTCGTTTTTCCACCCGCGCCCCTTTCGCATCTTGATAAGTGCCTAACACACTGCCCTGATCCACTTGAAAGCTTTCTACATGCGTGACATACGATTCACCCGCTGACTTCATGAAGAAATCCCAGGTTTCCGTCGGATCTTCTAGTTTCATACAAACTTTAATATTCGTATTAGCGCCAATGGACGCTGCCTCTTCCTTGGAAGATTTTTGAAAAGCTGGCAAATCTTGTCCAGCAAAAACCACTGAAAAACCCAGCGAACGCGCTTGCGCTGGTACCACTGCAAATCCCTCCACCGCATAATAGCCATATTCATCCAAAATACATAAAAAAGGAGTTTTAGAATTCGTCGGTTTTGAATCGATCAAATCCGTATATTCTCCTTCCACATGCTCACCCAACCCTGAGGCCATCATGGCACGCAATGTCGCTACAATGACTTTACCCAAATTGGACAATTCATCTGGCGCTTTTTCTAAAGCAGGCAATAACACACATAAAATACGCCGATTTAACACAACATCTTTTAAATCCACTTCAGCCAATTTCGTTCGCATAATATGCCCATACGTATCCGCTAACGAAGTGAATACACGCGTCAATTGCATGGTGATGAATCCGTGCTGCTCCAGCACTTGCGATACTTGCTTACCCTTTTTTTCCTTGGTATATCCTGGCAAATTAAGTACATAATGGCTAATGGGTTCTGACACCGTTGCCGGAAAATTTTCTAAATTAATAGCTTCCTCTCCGTCACGCAAAAATAATTTATCGACTACCATCGCTTCTAATTTTGGCAAGTGAAAATAATTTCGAATCGTATTGGCGTCTAACAAAATATAACCTGCATCTCGCATGGCGACCAAAACCCGCATTAAGGCTTCCACAAAGCTGATGGCACGACCTTTCCACATATCTCCATCTGGTGTGGAAGCCGCTTTATCCATCAAGCTCACAATTAACTGAGCCAACATACTGGATGAACCATTAGCAAACGGATTGAGCGTATTCGACAGGCGTTTTTCTTGTGGCCCAACAATATCACGAGCACCCGTCATGAAATTGATTAATAGTATGTCGTCTTCACGACCCATAGAGCGAACCATGGAAAATAATTTTGCATATAGCGTGTTATCACCTTTACCATCCACATAAATAAATCCACTCGCCTGCAGCAACGCGTTATAAGCTAATGAAATCATTCCTTCGGTTTTACCACTACCCGTAGAACCGAAAATTAATACGTGCGTACGCATGTCTTCATTACTGAACCACAATTCTTCCTGAGTTTTATTTTCATTACCAAAAAAATAGATACCTCGAGCATCCCGAGGTTTATCACGAGTTCCAGGAACGGGGTCATTATAATCTTTTAAATGAGATCGTTTTGGCAATCGAAACGGTAATTTCTGTTTTCTCGTATAACAATATATAAAAGAACTGACGCCGATTAATAATATTAAATCGCTAAAATAGTTGAGGAAAAATGTCAACACAACCAGTATAAAAAGGAAGCTAGCGACTTGCCGCGGTGCTTTTAAAAAATCAGCAATACGCACACTCAACGTACGCGTGTCACGTAACACGTGTGAGTGAAACCGTTCGTGTTTCTCTTCTAAGCCGCGAGGCTGGTATGCCATCGTTCTTCTTCCGCTACATAAAGTATATCTTTGACTCCCTCCTCCAGTGCATTGACAGCTTCCTTAACCATAGGCGTACGCAAATGTCGCTTCAGTTTTTTTTCTGTCAACCAATGTGCAAATAATCCGGCCACTTCGACAACGGCTGTTTGCCTACCGACACTGTTCAACATAAACCACAATCGTCGATCTACGGGTTTTAACCATAAAAATTCTGCCGTTGCCAATACACCATCAGTACGAGCAATTTCCAACAGCGAAGCCATAAAAGTTCCCACATAAGCATGCCGCTTCTCTAACCATGGAATGATTTTCGAATGTTGGTATTTCTGTAAATATTCTTCCACCCCAGAAAAATCTAATTTCCCATGCGACGCTGATTCTGAAATTTGTTCTAACAATTTCTCTGCTACATCGTGATCGCGATGTGCCCGAGTAAGAAAAATAACTAGCAAAGCTTTCACGTGAATAGGCAAAGCTTCCGCTCCCTGCCACAAAGGCCCCATTTGCAAAACGAACAAACGCTCGACTTCCTTGGACCGAAGCTGCCAAATCTTTTCTCCACGTTCTCCTTGCGAAATTTTCAGTAAATCGTGCTGTTTACAGAAATCCAGGGGGAGCTTAGCCATCGCCCAAGGACCTTCTTTTAAATTCTGTTTGACTAAATCTAGCGATAATACCGGCGTTATTTGAGGCCAGTTCTCTGATTCCAATTTTCTCAAGCTTTGCATGGTATAAATTTGACGAAAACGAGTCGATCGATTATGGAAAAATAAATAGGCTGCCAAAATCAGCAACACTAACATGACGGGATAACGCAACCATAATCCAACTGCATCGCTCAGCGAAGTCACTTGCGGGAATAATATTTTTTCTTTATCTGCTGTTATCATGAATTGCTGCCAATACGATAACGCAGAAGTATTGATCGCGGGTAAATGTAACGCGCTTGTCACAACGTTGACCCCACTGATTGTCCATTGAATCAAATCAATTTCATAATGGCGAATGAAAAAAATAAATCTCACAATATAGCTTTTTTCTAACCACCAAAATACGAGCGCACCTATCGTCAAGATAATGAGTAGCCAAAAGAAATTGGCTGTTTGATCGGTAGCATTTTGCTGTGCAGGATACATGGTTTTACTTCACACCGTGTCTTTCTTTAAGAACAAGATGCTGATTACGAAAATAGTAATGCTTGCCTTGATGTACAAATTCAACGATACCACTGACATCGACCGCTCCCGGTAATACATTCACGAGCACATGACCCGATCGGTCTTTTCGGGGCTTGATTTCCTCTCGAGACAATATTTGAGTAGGATGAACAGCAACCACCACATAAGCTTCTGAGGTTTGCGATAGTTTTAAACGCACCGCACGCTGTACCTCTTCTTCACATCGGTAAATAGGGCGCCCCATCATATAACTGGATAGTGAACTCAATTGCTTAGCCCACTGGTGGAGATCGTGGCCTTCGGCTTGGTACAACGAAATATAAAGCAAGACTATATTTTCAGCGATGGGCGTTGCTTGATGAGAAACGATGGTTGACCGATTTAAATTTTCTTGTAACTGTAAAACATGAGTGTACATAGTTTTCAACGGTTTCAAAGTATTTTTTAAAAATAACGATGCCTCCCAATCGGCAGCTTTTAAAACGTGTTCCATCGTGCTAATGAGTGCTTCACAAAGTTGAATATCTTCTTGTTCACTCCGGCGCGATGAACCGTAAAAATGCTCGGCGATTGGAAGAAATCGACGGGTTTCTTCTTCAAGGCAGTGTAATAACTGACGCTTGAGCCCCTCATTTTTTAAATCGACATGCATGGAGGAAGCCGTGATCGCGTTCATAAATGTAACCCCTGATCAGATTCCGCCTCTGCTGTCTCAACGTTGTGACGATTATTGATTTCTTCATAAACCGACATCAACGTTTGCAAATAGTTTTGTACGGCTTCTGTAATTTGTGTAGGAGAGATACTGCCGTGAAAAGTCTCTGCTGACATAATATGCCCTTAATGTGATTGAACGCAAAACGACCCTCAATGACCTGACGTCAAACCCATCATCATGAGAATTAGGATCCATTCTACGGTCATAAACTTAAGATAATATTAAATAAACGGAAAACGGAATCGTTCTTCCCGTACCGGCTCATTAAGATAACGAGTTGATTGATATAAAATTACCCTCTCCGATGCGCTTTATTCTACCCAGAGGTGATGTCATAATGGATCCCCTATCAAAGAAGTGTGCTCGTGATCAAAATACGTGTTGACGCATGTAGAGTCCTCCACTGACAGGACTTACGTAGGCGACAGGAAAGCGAATTCCCTTACCAACTGCTGTTGAAATCACCCACGATTTTTGCAAACCATACAAGATTCCAGAGCAAAAGATTTTCTCGAGTCAAAAAATGTGCTAACCTTGGCTATTAGTTTTAATAAAAGCTTCAGCATTCGAGCCATTATTATATGCAAACTATCAATGAAGCACATTGGCGCGACTCAGCGCGTTCAGTACGATTTTTTATTTGGGATGGTAAAACAGCTTTCCCTATGCTGTTGTTTTTACTACATATCCAATGGTGGACACTCATCGTGGCTGTGATCACGATGCTATTTTTCACTCTACTGAATCGATACGGTTTTAGCATCGATGTTTTTGGACGCTGGTTCCGTTCAGTCATCGCCGGTTCACGTAAAATCGCCATTCCTTGGTGGGAGTCCTAATCCATGGAACTCTCTGATAAATTGGTTGCTCTGGCGACTGAAATCGGCGCGAATTTTACTTTAAAAGGGCGTCCTGTCCCCCATACCGAGGTATTTGCTGATACCGGTTTATTGCCCGGTTTGACCAAAAGAGCAGATCAGCTAGCATCACTCTGTCTAGGTTATGGGCTGGGTGCCACTTACGTCGATACGGAAAAAACCTTATTGGGCGTCAAAGTAACATTTGATACCGCGACACCCGACGTCTTGCGCTTATTCTGTATCCTAGATGTGATCGTTGAACTCGTTAAAAGCAGCCCCTCCAAAAGCACCGTGCCATTAGACGAGCTCATGTACGATTAAACCCTGTTTTCTTAATATTAATTTAAGATTCGTGCTTTAGAATGAATGTTTTCTACCGTAATGGAACGTTAATGCTGGCAAAGGAGTTGCAATAACAGAAATACCAGCGACGGAAGTACAATAATCCAATGAAAAAGAACATTTTTTTGATCATGGCTTGCGCTTTGCTACTCGTAGGTTGCAGCACCACTAAACATCTCACTTATTCCTACATTACCACCGACAGCGCGCCCGTTAACAACGAAGATCCTAATGCTCAAGCGCAGATTGCTGAAGCAGCAGTTTCAGTCGATCAATCATTACAGCAAATTTCGGCTGTGCAAATGGCTACACACCCTGGCGCTAAAGCGCCGCCGCTCATGAATCCTGAAACTCTCGGTATGGCTCAGCAAACTTCATTAGACTGGACGGGCCCCTTAGAACCCTTATTGCAAAAAATTGCTGCGGCAAGTCATTACCGATTACGCGTATTGGGTACCCGACCCGCCATTCCAGTGATTGTTGAAATCAATGCTCAAGATCAGCCTTTGGCAGATATTTTACGCAATGCCACTTATCAAGCTGAAAATAAAGCAGATATCACAGTATATCCTGGGACGAAGATCATTGAATTACGTTATTACCCCAGTTAATGTTCGGTACCCCAGAAAAGTCATGCAGCAGGAGTAAAGTGATGTTACACAAAGTCTCATTGATGCTGCTAGCTACTTTCTTGTCGCTCAGCGTCAGCGTGACTTCTGCACTGGCTTCATCGGATTCGGATACCACACAACCTATTGCCGAATTAGGCTTTGTGAATCTCAATCAACTACCCACTGCTGGCAGTCAAGTCAACCCCATTCGCCAAGAAGCGTTACGTGAAACAGCAACAACATTAGGCGCTCGCGGTGCTCTTGCCTGGCGCTCAGAACACATTAACGGCTCACTCAATCAAGAAACCACTTTTCTCGATCATTTATTCAATTTCAACCAACTGTTACTCAAACATAATGTGCTGCCTCCTGTGCTGATGGAATCCGATCACTCGCTCAATTTAGCAGACAACGATACTATTCGTATGGCTGATCAAATTTACCAACTCATCGCACCTGCCAAATTCGTGACAGCAGCGCCGACGTGGCGTGATTATTTGTGGATGTCTTACACAAAACCAGACGTTCCAGACCAAACTTTACTTCCCGTTAACAAAGCAGAAGCACAAATTTGGAATTTCTATCTCGTGCAAGGGTGGGAAAACGGTCTTGATCAAGCTAACGATATATTTGCCGCTAATCTTAGTCGATTGAAACGCGATTATTTGGGTATGGTTTTATATCGCAAATTGCTCGCACAAGGCATGATTACATCGCCACAAGTTGCTAAAGCCGAATTGGGTGTCACTGGCAATGCAGATCAACTGCGAATTAACGATGAAGTGATGCGTATCACAGCACAGTCTGCACTACAACCGGATAGTCATCAATGGAAGCCCGTATTAACAAAATAAAATCGCGCGAGTCTCATTGGTATCCTAATGAACCCACCCGATTTGAACCAAAGCATCTGAATGATTTATTGGTGTACTGCCATCGTATTCAGGCGGCAGATATTACTATCCAAACAGGCGCCCCTATCATTACCGAAGTCTATGGCCAAATCATTAAAATCACTCGCCGCGAATTATCGAATGCCGAAGTAAGCGATTTACTCAATGCCATTTATGGGCCTAATGGCACGACGCAAATCATGCGAGGTCAAGACATCGATACCCATTATGAAGTGAGGCCTAATCGCGATGAACGTTTTCGCCACCGGGTAAATGGTACCGGTTGTTACGTCGACGGACACGAAGGCATTCAAATAACTATTCGCACAATCCCTGCCGAACCTCCTGCCCTATCACAGCTGGCATTGCCATCTGCTGTGATAGAAGCCATTGCCCCTCAAGAAGGTGTTATTTATGTCACCGGTGCCACGGGTTCTGGTAAAAGTACTTTGCTCGCTGCCATTATCAAAGAGCTCGCTGAAGATCCCCATAGTCATCGTAAAATACTCACTTACGAAGCGCCCATTGAATTCGTTTATGATAGCATCGATACTCCTACCGCCATCGTGTGCCAATCAGAAATTCCCCGTCATTTACCGAATTTCGCAGCAGGAGTACGCAACGCTTTGCGTCGCAAACCCCGACTGATTTTAGTAGGGGAAGCGCGCGACACAGAAACTATCAGCGCTGTATTAGAAGCAGCGCTCACGGGTCACCCCGTTTATACCACATTGCACAGTAACGGTGTTGCCGAAACGATTCGCCGACTCGTGGGTAGTTTTTCTAAAGAAGAACGCGTGGGTCGCACCATCGATATCATCGAAACTTTGCGGCTAATTATCTGGCAACGCTTGGTGCCTTCTATCGACGGTAAACGCATTGCGTTACGGGAGTATTTAGCGTTTAATGAAACGATTCGCGATCAATTGCTGGAAAGCAATCTCGAACAAATCACCGCTACCGTCAGGCGACTCGTTCAACAACATGGCCAACCCATGCACATCGATGTCGAACAAAAATATCAAGCAGGTTTATTGTCTGAAAGAACTTATAAAATACTTTCCAAATAAAAATCCCCGTGGAAGACCACGGGGTATTTTTATTTTCCTGGTAATATTTCGCCTGCGCGGGAAACCCGCGCGACGGCGATTCAAGGGGAGCGAACGCCCGCTCCCCTTGAAAAACCCCACGCGTAAGGTACCCGTGGCAAGCCGCGGGGTACGTCTTAATAAATTGGCTTCCAATAGACAGTCATGAAAATATTATCTCCACGTCCCAAACTCGCTCTGATCACGATAGGCATTTTATTGATCGTTGGGATCACTTTATTGTGGTCTTTTATCACACCCATGGTGACTGCTTATCGTATTTACGTATTGTCATGGTTAATCATACTATTGATCATAGCCAGCCCTTTAGGTAGCTATCGACTAGGTTCCTCTACTAAAGAATATCCTCGTTACGCGCCTTTATCTTGGTTATTGCGTATTATCGGTATCGAATTAAGTTTAATCGCTGTGTTTTGGGGAGTCACCTATGTCAGTGGTTTGGTATCGCCTGTGCTCACCTCGCCTCACGTTGCGCTATTGACACAAACTTGGAAAGACATACTCTTACCAATGGGGTTCTTTCCCTGGGCCAGCATCGCCCTGGTCAGTGCTGCTTTTGCTTATCATAGCTATTGCCGTCATCAAGACACCGATATGAGTACTACTTTATATCCCCTGCTTCCATTAAAAACTAAAGATACACTCAGTATCATCAGTAATAATACCGTTCGTGCGCTTACTTTACTGATTTTAGCGAGCACGCTGGTATTCATGAGTTTGTTACTGACCAGCTTATTTGTACCTGAGCACGTATTGATGTCATTCACGGGTTTTCACATGACCTCGCTCGTGGTGTTATTCATTCTGCTGGTGTCTGTTGTCAACAAACGTTTTCGTCAAAAAATATATACCCAGATCGTTGAAAAAAAGACCTCTCCTTCCGTCGTATTCGGATTTTTTACGCTCATTATGGCATTAACGCTCATTGTGATGTTGCTTTTTTTTGGAAATTTACACACCACTTCCATTAAAATGCCGCATGTCATTCAAGTATTATTCAATCAAGGGTGGATCAATAACTGGCATCTGTTTGCCATTTTATGGTGGTTAGCTTGGATTCCTATGGTGGGAATAGATATCGCTTATGTATCTCGAGGGTACACAGTGCGCGCAGTGCTGATCACGACATTAATCATTCCCTTATTGATCGGCACAGGGCTATTTTTTATCCCTGATGCATCATCTCATCCTATCGCCATCCACCCTATTCTCTGGCCAATACTGATTGCGGCGTCGTTAGCAGGATTTTGCTATTGCCTTGTGACACTGGCATCATCAGCGCGTTTTGAATTACTGGCACGCACGTATTTGCCTGCGGATCGTATCAAATACCACGCACAAGATCGATTCATCACTCGCCTATTACAAACCAGCGTGCTATTGCTTTACGTCTATTTACCGGCGGGGATTATCGGTCTCAATATTCTATTTTTCATCGCCGCACTCATCCCTACCGTGTTATTTTTATTAGTACCTGTTGCCTTGCTCATGGCGTTGTGGCGGGCTCTCCACAGGTATTGACAATGAAAGATCTATGGACCATTCTTCTATTCTAAATAGAAGAAAATAAGCTATTTTATGAATCGAGAAGTGATAAAACAGCTGATCCAAGAACATTGGAAATGGCTCGGTAACCCTTGTGTCAGTTTGGAGGGGAAATAATCCTGCATCTACGTTACACTCTATACGTTACAGTACGTTATTACATAGTGTACGTAATATCTCAATGTAATTAAAAGGTAACTCCCCCCAGGTCTCATCCCGAGCGAAAGGTGTCATCACACGCTTAAGCTGACAGTGAGCGGCAAAAGAGTAAGTACCTCGACGAAATTGTCTAATCATTGAACAAATCTGGCGGTTATGTTATAGTCTAGCCACTTGTTTTTTTGACTTCAGTTTCTCATTTGACTGCACCCGGCAACCCGAGGAGCCATTCATGAAAAAGATCAGTTTTTTCATTATGTTAGCGATTTCTCTTCCCCTGGGATTGGCTTTTAGCTTGCCAACGCCTTCGTTTTTAACCATGCGTTATGACCAAATTCTCAACCCATCTGCATGCCCCATCTCACTGGTAAAATTCTTTAGCGAAGGTCACTCTATAGCTGCTATCTATGACATGCGTCAAGCCCCTACTCAACCTGGGAAAGATGGCATCGCTGTTCTGACGACAGCCTCTAGCGAAAACTTCCAAGCCAGTCAGCCACTCACTCTCTTTAACGAAGGTCTCAGCAATAAAATTGGGCTGATGTCCAACGGCTCTATTCCAGTCACCATCACGATCGATGGGCTGCCTCAGCCGTTCGAGTTAGATCGCGCCTTTCTACTCGGGATCCCCGATCATTTCACTTCAGGCATGATCATCAATAAACAATGTGATGTGTATGGTATGCAATAAGTCGAATAGGTGAAATGGGGGGGTGAGCAAGGCATTTTAAGCAAGGGAATGAGCTGGACATTCATGAACTCTCTTCATCAGGTATTGGACCTTAAATTAACATTTTTACAGAAGGCCATGTTGTTTCATATTCAGGATGTACATTAAGAAAATTTGTTAGATCATCGGAAATTGTAGAACGTATATTTTCTAACTGCTGTTTTGAAAATTTTTCTATAAAAAACGGACGTATACAATCAGACCAGTGCAAATAGTTGGCATACCAGTGAGGGATTAATATTTCTCGCATGAATCGTTCAAAAAAATTAGACTCGATGAGGCGTTGACGCAAATCAGGTGGCAAATTATTCCATCTTTCGTAATCTATATTTAAAGAGAAAATGGGGTCTTTTAGCCCCAACAATGTTGAAAGTTTTTCGGATTGGCAGTAATCCAGTTCTAGCATCGGAAAAGTTGAGCCAAGGATGTTGAATCCAGCTAATCCTAATGTTAATCGTAAAATATATTTTTTATAATGAATTTCAATAAAATTTGTATACATTAATCTGGTAGGTAAATTCCAATTATATTTATCATAAATAGAAAAATAATAATTTTCATCTGCGCCAAGTAGCTTTATTATTTTATGAATATCAGATCCCGGATTTTTATTATATTCTGTAAAAATATCTATTGTTTTCCACTTACTAAAATATTTATTATAAGTTGATCCAACTTTATAATGTTTCGCAAGATTAATGCTTTTATTTAACATTTTTAATTTTAAATCATTTCCGACATCAAAACTTTTTTTATTTGTTGTAGATATTATCGGAACTTCTTGTATAAAAGACTTAAGGTTTGTAATATTCAATCGACTAACATTAAAAATTGAGTTTGGATTGCAGCAACTAAATAACAGGCTAAATTTAGAAGTTCCAGATCCTACTAATTCGTTGTTGTAAGCTGAACGAATTAACGACAAGGGATCTCTAACACTTTGGATAAAAAATTCATTATTGATAATAGTTGATAATTCTTTTGCAACACTTTCATCATCAGTTAGCCCAGCGATATAGCTATGTTGCACTATTCCCATTTTTATATCGGTTCGTCTATGACGCGTCCTGTTTCGGTATTTACGAAGTAATGCTTTGAAGTTGCGCTCTTGGATTGCTTTGTCAACGTCATTTTTTCCTGCTATCAATAAATCAGGGCGAATGTTAAGTCTTTCTATAATTGATGTCGAACCTCCCATAGCTGTTGGAACAATTAAAAAATCAAATTTTTGTTTTTCATCTTTCGTATTTGATAAATAAGTTTCATTTTTTATAGTTTTATCAAGTTTTTTGTAACAATCTAAAATTAATTCATCATCAGGATTACAGATATTTGCTTGAAGATACATTCTTTGCGCAGTTGTTAAATCCCCTTTTGCGTAAAAAAAATGACCTAGCAAATAGTATTGTTGAGAGAAGAGCTTAATCCATAAAACTGAGTTTCTTTTAGAAAAAAATTTGAACAGATTTTTTAATTTTTTTTTGATATTATTTTCATTGTTTTTGGTATTGTTGTGAAGGCATACATTTTTTTGCGATCCACATACTTGTTACGTATGGTACCTTAATAATACTTGGGTAGTCAGAAATTGATTGTTCAATTTCTTTAATAATAAAATTGAATTGGTCTTTTGCTTGTCTTATTAGTGTTGCGTGCGACCACCACGCCTCAATCCATGCAGATTTTTCGATTTCATGGATAAATTCATTCTTGAGAACATTAAGAGAATTAAATAATTTATTTTTTAAAATAATATCAGACTGATCTTCACGACGAGTACCGTATTGATAAGTTGGAATGTACTTTTTTATAATTTTTTCAACTCGCTGTTGTAAAGGATTATTTAAGTTTCGATGGTTCCAAAGGCAAGCAATCCAGCCCTCTTGTTTTAATATTCGATGTGCTTCTTTTAAAGCTAGAATGCGATTGGTCACATTAAACGATGAGCCAAATGTAACAAGATCAAATTTTTCAGTAGGTTGTCCTGTAACCTCTCCTGTACCTTTGAACCAATCAACGAAATGATAATTTTTTGTCTTTTCTTGACCGTAATTTCTCATATTGTCATTTGGCTCGATAGCGACGACCTTATAACCATGTTCTAATAAAGGAATTGTAAGATGTCCGACTCCAGCGCCAATATCGCATATCAACCCTTTTTTTGGAATTTTTACAATATTAAACAAAGCGTCAATGGCGCGTGGAGAGTAGATAGGCCTTTTTAAATAAGCTTTTGCTAAATTAGTATAATCCCATGTTATTTGCATTAGTATTTGTCCATAAATTGGACTCAATTTCCAAAAAGATTATCAGCATTATAAAGTGTTTGATCACTTTTGTAATCTATTTCTCCCCAAATATCTTCATAGGGAATGCATTGAATTGGAGTATCATTTTTCAATAAAAGTTGCAATAAAGAAGTCATATCTATTTTTTGAAAAGTTTTTAGAGAAAGTCTTTGAATAGTCTGCTTTATATGCGCCCATCCTATAGGCGTTATTTTAATTAATCCCATGTATTGCCCCATTATTTCATTCAGGTTCTTAGGCTTCTTGCCTATTTCTTTAAGCAAGCCTTGCTCATTTGTTTTAAAAGTTTCCAAATCATCAAGAGGATTTTTAAATCTCGCTTCCCAAAGTGCTAAAAAGTTTGGATCGTATGTGATTGCTATGTCAGTTAATGCATGCATTAATAAAAAAATTGCATTTGGTTGATAAAAAATATCGCTGTAAGTAACAATACAACTCGTTTGTTCAAGCCAAGGTTTTGCAAGAGTTAAAGAATATACCATATTGGTTTTATACCATATAGGATTGTGAAAATACATAGAAATATCAGAGTGGTATATTTTTTCAAATAAATATCCAGTTACAATAGCAATTTCACTAATGCCAGCCATCATAAGCGCTTCTAGTTGATAACATAAAAGTGATTTATTTTTTACTTTAAGAAGACATTTTGGTTTTGTTTCCGTTAATTGTTCCAACCGTCTGCCTCTACCTGCTGCAAGAATGATAGCTTTCATTTCTCTATTCCTAAAACAGATTGAAAAAATTTAATGTCCTGTTGATCAAAGGGATTGTTTCTCTCAGGATGCCACATAATACCATAAAGTGGTAAATCGTTGTGTTGCACGGCTTTAATTATTCCGTCTCCAGAAGTTGCAAGAACTTTTAAAACGTCAACTGAAGTCGTTGTACCTAGAGTTTGATAACTGTTAACCGTTCTACTACCGCTTTGCGTTATAATTTTTTGTTTTGTTTTAATGTGATTTTTTATTGGATCAAGAGTAATGCCAAAAAATCGTTGCAACATTTGCATTCCGTGACAAACACCAATCACGGGGATTTTTTTGTTTATTGCGTAATTTAGTAAAAATATTTCTGTTTCATTTCGAGTTTCGTGGTCATTGCCACCAGTAAATAAAACACCCTCAATGTTTATATTAAGTAAATTTACAGCTTGAGGTTTGTTATTTGGAATAAGGAAAGGCGAGACTCCGCATTTTGCCAGAAATAAATACCATCTTTGATCAATTGCATCATGAATTGCTAGATCATCAGATATGGTTGTTACACGTTGACTCACTGCTATTATTTTCATAGCATTTTAACTTGTTTATTTAGACAGTTAATTTCAAGTTTTTTTGCTTTTTTCCATTTCTCATATAAAATTTCTCCGGCACCGATTATAGCCGGAATCCCTAATTCGCTAGAGCGAATTGCCATGTGAGAATTAGCTCCACCGTATTTTGTGACGAAGCCAGCAATATTTTTTGAAAAAATCCAATCAAATCCCGGATCCGCACTTGGAATGAATAGTATATAATTTTCAATGTTTGTAAGATTGTTGTTGTATTCAACGGTAGGTGCGATTACTTTTTCTTGAGTGATAAAATTTGGTGTCATTTGTATTACGTGGAATGCCCATGGATCTTGCGGCGTAATCAATAAAGGGGGAAGTAAAATCTGTTTTGCTTGATTGTAGTGATGTCTTCCGTTTTCAATACTACGAATAAGTGTCATATAAGGATCTCTGCTAGCAGTATATAAAGATAAAATGTCCTGAAGATCAAGATAAGCGCACTCATCTCTGGTGATTCCGTACTGATTTGAGAACTTCTCTAATAAGCGTAAAAATTCGCTAACACTTTTGCTGAAAATAAATTTAGCGTATTCTCTAGCCTCAATTATTGTTCTAATAAATTCGAGAAGGTTCAAGGCATTTAAACTCAATTTTTCTTTATCGCAATAGTTTTGTATTTCTCGTAGCTGACAGATAGAAAGTAAAAATTTTTTCCCATTAGCATTTTTGTTTAATGGTTTTGCGTTATGGTATATGTTTTGAGGTTGTTCATCGTAACGAGGAGATAGAATGTCATAAGTTCCTGGTCTAAGATGCCCATATTTTTTTAGAAATTCTGTTTGATCTAAGACAAATAAATCAGTTTGCATTTTAGTGCTTATCAAGTTTAAAGAATTAAAAAAATTGCCATAATCTGATTCGGAAATAATGGATTTTTGAACTAGTGATTTAAGAATCTCAACAGCGATAAATGCCGCGCGAGCGAGACCAGAAAACGGTAAAGTGCCATATCTCTTACAATCTTCTAATAGCCAATACATTTTACTGATTTGGTCTAGATTACTATTCAGTAAGGAGTTTTGAAGAGTTTTTAATTTATTTATTTTCTTTAAATCTGCTTTCCATAGGCCAAAATCATTGTGGATGATTCGATTTGTTAAGTTTAACAAGGCATTATTTATTGTATTTTGTTCATCTTGACTAAAACCGTAATTAGTCAAATGTTTTAATCTGTCTCGTAAAGTAAACGTATAACTCGTAAAAACAAGCTCAAATTCAACTTTATCATGTAACGCTGGATTTTCAATTAATCTATCAATATAGTAATTAATTAATTTTTCCGATAATTCGCGAGGTAATTTTTTAGGTAAAAAAGAATTAAAGCTTACGCGTACGTCGATATACGGAATACCAGCAAATTCTATTAATAAAGGGAATCCGCGCAATGCGCGGTAACCGTAATTGTCACGCTGGTACGCCCAAGTAGAATCTGTAATTAAATCTTTATACAATGACAATGCTAGAGGAGTAGGTTTGAACCCAATAATTTCAGCCGGATTCCAATCTGGCATAATTCCATAGATTGTTTTTTTTCCATGAAGATAGGGATGTGGTTTCATCGTTGCAGTGAGTCGGTTTACAATATGTTGAATTGATTTCTCTAATTTTAAATTTTCCGGGGGTGCTTGTTTAATGATTAGGGGCCTCACTTGGAAAACAAATAATTGTTCTTCCTTAGTAAGGCAAAATTCAACATCAATTTTATTTGTTCCGTAAAGATTTCTTAGTTCTTTCATAAGAACAATAATTTTCTCAAACTCACGCGGGGGAGGGATTATTTGAGCTTCCCATTGATAATAATAATACTTAATATTATTTGTCTTTCCAGAAGTGACATGGTCAGTATTTTTTGAGTCATCGTCATAACTAATAATGATGTAAGGTGCTGCTGTGTTTGGATCTGCTCCAAAAACTACTCCTGAAAATTTAATGTCTTGTAGCATGGGTTGCACAAGAATTTGATCGTCATTTCTCAATTTTTTATAAGATGCGATAACTTTTTCTGTAGCATTAATAAAGTTATTTTTTCTTTTGATATTTATCGCCGAGTAGAAATGCCCTGCGAGAGAATGATTTTGTTGATCCTCTAAGTGTGTGCTGCTTCGGACAATTAGTGCCTGTTCAAACCAACCTTTCTGTTCAATTCCATTAATAATGTCATTTTTATTGTCACACCAATCTTTTACAGTAAAATAATAAAGCGGCAGTACTTTTGCAGATCGTAAATGAGTTTGTAAATCAATTAATGTCAGGGCTTTTGTTTTAAAGCTAAGAAATGTTTTATGTGAATACTGCTTGACTTCCATGTTTTGTTTTTAGTCCATAATTAACGTGAGTATTTTTTTTACCGTGATTTCAGGGTTGCTTTCGCCATAATTGTTAATAATAAGCTCTGGGTTCAAGGGTTCTTCAAGATTTAGATCTAATCCTACAGCATTGTTTTGCTTATTCTCGCGAGCAGGTGAATAAATAAATTTACTATCTCTCTTTGTTAATATCTCAAGCGGTACTTTCAAATAAACTTCAACGTAATTTTTAATATGTTTCCGATTCCAGGCATGTGTTTTATGAAACATCGAGATAGTAGCGATAATAACATGTATTCCTTGATCAGAAATAGCTTGGCATAGTTTTCCATATTTTAAGCTTAGCTGATACCTTTCTTCTACAGAATAATTTGTTGATTTGAATATTTGCCTTAATTTATCTCCATCTAGAAATACTACGGGCCAATTTTTTTCTCGTAATTGAGCAGTTAATAACTTACCCGCTGTTGTTTTTCCAGCTCCAGATAATCCCGTTATCCAAACTACCGTTCCCTTTTTGAGCATAACTTTTCTTAAGGCATTCTTACTTAATTTGCTGATAAAATGGACATTTAGTTTAGCATGCCTGTCAATACCCTTTCAATACCCGCAAAAATTTTTGTAGAGAGCACATGATCTGTCCGGTTTTAAGGGTTCTCCAAGGGGAGAATCGCAACTCTCCCCTTGGACGCACGACGCATAAATTCACTTCGCGTTAGAAAAGATAACTGTGTTCGCTTCGAGGGGCCGGAGGGGGGGGGTGACCCTTCTCCATGAGGACTCTATGCCGCCCTCCACGGCGGTCAAAAGGCCACCACTAAAAATTCCTCTCGTCCAGCCTTGATCAGTGACCGTGGAATAGGTGTGGCGCTCGTGCAGGTTGGTTCATTTCCGTTTGATTGTGTGCGATGAGTAATTGAGTAATCGCTTCATGTTGAGCTTCTAATTTAGCGATTTTTTGATCCTGCTCTATAATAGTTTTTTCGAGATAATCATTCTTATCTAAAATTTTCCGAACCTGTTTCCGAGTTTTTTTACGTTGTTTTTCTATCCTCTCGTTTAGATCATCGATGGATTTCTGCCGTACCCTGTCAATAATAGGTGTGGTTCTTTGTAATCGCTCGACTTGTTCACCCTGTTCTAAAGTCAGTTGACTTAATTGTCGCAGCTCTCGATTGAAGGCAGGGCTAGTCATGCCAGAACGCACAGTGACCGAAGATATATCATGAACACGTTTATCCGAACCAGATTGTAATTGATTAATTTCTTCATCAGTACCCAAACGATAACCGTATTTTTCCGGTTGATGGTGTTTTGCTTTAAAAAACGCGCCATTTTTCGTTTTGATGCCAGGCAATTGATAGATCTCAGAAGCACTCCATCTCACCCATTGATGCTTTTCTTGAGCTAAAATACCGCCACATTTTAAAGCAACCATCAATGCATTCCAAAATTTGGTTACTTTGTTTGGTAGAGATTGATGATAGACAATTTGCAATAGTTGAGCATCCAAAGGTTGCGTTTCATCCCATGGATTGTCATCCTGCAGCGCCACAAACATCCACATGATAGCAAAAGCCGCTAACTGTTTGGCAGGCGCAATCTCTTTAGCGTGAGTCAGCGTAGACTGTACTTTTTTAAAGATACCGTGTTGACTTTTCGCCTCATCCGGTGTCGCGATCAGCTGTAATTGTTCTGCGTAACGTTCCGTAAGATGTCGAGAAATACATTCAGCATATTGTTGTACTTCAGACAAATTAGCCAACGCGGAAGCATTAATCGCAATATTTTTTTGCCTAACAGAAACCAATTTATTGACAACATTTGCTGCGGTTTTTATGAAAATTTTATCAATGATGGGCCCGATGATGGGTAGTAGAGTAACAAAACTCCCAAAAAATTCTACTATCGACTTTACAATACCCATATTGCTGCTGGCAGCATCCACCCATCCGCCTGCTACCGCCTTAAAACTAATGAAAATTTCTTCCAATTTAATTTGCAAAGTACGATAATATAATATTAAATTAGGATGTGCGGAAAATGTTTGAATGATAGTATTTCTTTGCACCTTTTCTTCGTGGCTGATTCGTAAAAAATTCTGTTGCTTACCTAAATCGATGCACTGTTGTTGTAATGCCAGAAATTGCTGTCGCAGTGCCTGGACTTCAATACCTTGACTCGTCATTCCTGTCGATAATGTCATTTGTAAAGCAACAATGCTTTTTTCTACTTCTGCTTGTTTGTTAGACAAAACTTTATATTCTTTTTTTTCAGTCTCTATTTGCTGCTCAAAAGAGTTCTGTATTTCCTTCATCACATCTAACCATTCTTGATCACATAACACATCCCATGCCGTTATATCACGGTCGATCACTTCCAATCTTTCCGCTAATACGAGCACATTGCTATCCTCATTTTTTCTTAATTTTTCAGATAAATACTCATTAGAATGAAGGATCTTGTTACGATTTATTTTTCTGCGAATTAACTTGGAACACTTATCATTCCCCTGGTCGTCGATGACAAATTCAGTAAGAGTGGTGTTTTCTGCCAGCGCCTTTTTGAGTTGTTTAATATCCAACCCTTCAAAAGAAACGTCATCTAATGAAATTTTCTTAAGGTTTTTGGTAGTACTAATAACTTTGGCCAGTATAGGCAATGTATCTCGTGTCAGCGGATAGCCATCCATGTTCACAGCCTGTAGAACAGAATTATTAATCACAGCCTGGAAAATAAGCGCAACTCCGTCTTGTGTCAGAACATTGTGCCCTAAGTATAATGCTGTTAATGAATGGTTTTGTTTAATAAATTTTCCTAGTCGTAATGCCCCCAAATCAGTAACATAATTGTAATTAAGATCTAGCTTTCTAAGAGAAGTGTTTTTATCTAATCCATTGATTAAATGCTCTACACCATCATCACTAATGGCATTGTGACTTAAATATAGTGATGTTAATGATGTATTATTAGTTAATTCGCGAGATAATTCCTTCATACCCAGATCTGTCAAACAGATATCATCCAAGTGTAATTGATACAAACCATAGTTCAACGAAAACGCTTGAAACAAGTATATTGCTCCCGTGTTATCCAACGGATTTTCTCTCAAATTGAGAATGCGTAAATTTTTATTTTTTTGTAGTGCGCTGCCAAAAGCAATAGCTCCTTGAGCAGCAATATCACACACCGCTAAATATAATTCTTCCAAGCAAACATTCTGCTTGAGCGCTTCAGCTATGGCAACAGCCCCTTCATTGCCTATCGGATTTTGACTTAAACTTAATACTTTCAGCGTTTGATGAGATAATAAAAAATTAGCAACTGCTAGCGCCCCTTGAGGACCGATGTTATTTCTTCTAAGATAGAGATGAGTCAATGGGCTGTTTGCTTTCAACATTCCAATGACCGCTGAAACACCCGAATCTCCTAGTGCTTGGTCACTGTAATCTCGAACAGCTATCTCATCCGTTGCTGTTAACTCCACTTGCATATAGGTTACTTGGCAAAAACTATCGCCTGCCCTCGATCCATGTAATCATTATCGTTAATGTCGTTCTCTTTCCCATCGTTTCTCTGAACTTCTTCAGACTTTGGCAAAGAAAACAGATCAGACGTTTTGCCATGAGGACTGTCTTTTTTCTTTTTCAAGGTCCCTTTTTCTTGGTTTATTTCGCCTTGCACACAACCTTGTAATACACACAACTGATGATTCAGCCCCAGTAATTTTTCTTCCTCACCAAATTTTTTATAACACACAACCAAAGCCCGTAAAATACTAATTTCGTAAACATCCAACCATCGAAGTTTGGTTCCTATCTTAATAATATTCGCTGTATTTTCTGTTTTTTGTTTTTGAAGTAATCCTTCTCGCTCAGAGGCAATATTTTCTCTTTCCTGAGCGAACTTTTCTAAATCACCTTCTGTAATCTCTTTTTCTATCATCTCTTTATGTTGACCAAGAATCCAGTTCATTTTGTCATTCATAATTTTGACATCGCTGATTTCTCGATCCAAACGATTGAGATCCATTTCTATGATAAGTTTATTTGCGGCACTCGCTTGATTCCATCGATCTATTTGATTTTTACGTTGCTTTTCCAATTCAGCGCATAGATCGGATAGCTGGCGTACTACCCCCGACGTTAAATTTTCTTTTGTTTCACGGAGAGCTTTCAATAATGGAGATGAAGTATTATTATTGTTCGGATCATTTGCATAGTCGCTTTTCCCATTGATAACTGGTTTCGGCGCCACTGGGTCTGGCGCTGGTTCTGGTATCGCTGGCCCCAGCATTACTGGTTCGTTTCTATTATTATTGTTTGGATCATTCGTATTTTCGCTAGGTGATGATACTTTTTTTAATAGTGCATGAAGTACTTCGCCCATCAGATGATTTTGACTGACAATCTGCTTTATTTCGTTGACCAACTGCGCCAATTGCTCAGCAACTGTTGCATCTGTCATCATCTCCATGGGGGGCACAGGAGGACGAATCAGATTCAGCGATTCTGGGGGGGGAAGAGGCGAAGGGGATATTGCTTCAGGAAATACTTCTTCCTTTTCCCCGTCTGCATTATCCATCGTTGGGAACACATCATGAATTTGTGCGGGAGAAGGTAGAGCTACCTCGTCATCATACATGGCTTCTGCCAAAAGATTAAATTGCGCAGTATCCAGTTGATATAACAGATGGATGGAGGGTCTATTGATTCCTGCTTGATGTGAATTTACTAACATCAACTGATTGGATGAATCCTCTTGATGCGACCATATATAAAGATTAATTCTTTGCGCTCTGGCTATCAATTTTTTGCTTTCTAAACCTAACCAACCACAGGCACCCAATGAAGAAACAAAATTCACGTATCCTATTTTAGATTCTGCATAGGCATTGATTCTGTCCGTAATATTTTTTTCAACATCAATAGCTGATTGTAAATCTTCTACCATCTTCAAACACCGTTGAAACAGCTGCTGGATATCATTGAGTGCTTGTGCAAAAAATTGAAGCGATGCATATCCTCCTGGAAGAATTTTTTCTAAAAGCAGCCCCGATATTAGATCCCCAATAAATGCCTTATCTTTTTCTCCTAGCATTTGATAAAATTCATTGGCTCTAGAATGCCTTTTCTGAAAAAGATCCCCCCTAATTTGACCAGTAGCGGAAAAATCAAAATTAGACTCTAATACTTCAGCTAATTTTTTACACGCCTCTATGTGTACACGATACTTTTTATAATATTTGTAGAAATAATCCTTATACTGTTCAACACTTGAAAAAGACTCGGATGATATGTTTTTTGGAAATGTTGAAACGAAATCCTCATAGGCCTTCACGAACTCTCCAAATTCTGAGGATTCTAATCCTGCATTTTCAACACCCGAGACTAAATTTTTAATTCCAAACCTAGTTCTCTGTAAGGGAGAAAATGGAGGATCCTGATTTTCCCTTTCATTGAAAGACCACAATGATAAGTGTTGAGTTAATTCTCTGGCGTCTGTTTTTAATTGACGTAACTTGTCACGACACTCAGTATATTGAGAATACAGGATTTGTGTCTCTTGCGTTTCCATAAGACCAAGATTATTACTTTTCAACGCGTTTATAATTTCAACTGACAATGCCTTTCGAACTTCAGTATCTTCCTTAAATTTCCTCAATAAACCAGCACATTCTTCTCGCGCAACTCCTAACAAGTGAAAAAAACAAGAATCATCTTGCTGAATTTCAAATTCTTCAAAGGTTTTTATCTGTGTATTATCAGGCGACTGACCCAACAAATCGGTTATATCAGGAACAATGCCGACCAGCTGCTGACCCGCGTCTCGTTTAATATAACGCAGATGCTGATTCCGACCATGACGTGCATTCCGATAATATTGCCTTAAATACTCTTCGTGTGTTTGATCAATGACTGACTTTGGTAATAATATTTTGGCGGAAAAATCATAAAAATGCCCCCTCCCCTTGATTTCACTTTCGACTAATCTTTTTAAATCTTCCTCTAGCGGGGAATACAGAATATCAGGCGTGTTTTGTTGCTTAAGCATGGTAAGGTGATGTCGAAAAAATGCAATATGACTATCATCGTTTTCTGAAAATTCCAATACTTCAATAAGAATCTGCAAAGTCCGAATGGACAGACTCGAATGATGATATAAAGATTTGAGCTTTTCGAAGCAATACTGCTCCATGCCATGCTGCAATTTTAGTTTCTCTAATTCCGTATTTAAAGACTGTTGATGAGAGTGAGTCAATGCCTGCAGTAGATCGTGTATAGAAGAAATGGTGAGTCCTGTTTTTTTGGAGACATCGTATATTTTTTCTATAAACCCGTCGTGTATGTTACTCAATATATTGTTTATATTTTCCAGAGGCTCTTTTTTTTGCTTTTTTTCGGAGTCAAAGTTTTCGCCCAAAATCGTCGCCCAAGCCTGTCTATTGATTTTCACTTGCATGTGAGATTGTAAGGCTCCCTGGAATGTCTCTTCTGAATAATCTAACAATGCTTTCAAGCTCTCAAGAGAACCTGAATTATTCAGCCAATACACTCCCTCAAATAAAAATTCCTTGACTACTCTATTCCGTGGATACCCTAATTTACCAAAAAAATTTTTTACGCGCCCTACTCTTATATCCTGTCCAGTAGCTAACCCCCTTTGCATAAGATCTAAATAAGCCTCTTCATATTCCAAGTCTGCACGACTTTTCTCAAGCAGGTTAGTTTGTACTTTTAGACTTTGATCTAATGATTGACATCTTGCCCGATATTGGCTGATTGTTTCTCGATTACCCGGTAAATATCGAGGCAATACAAATACCCGAATGCCCGCCAAACCAGCGTGGCTGCCCAATGGGACATAATATTTGACTTGAAAATTTCCTTTCTGCAAATCACATGCGATAATGTGAAGATCACCTCTTGTATGATCAGTCTTGTGACCACCCTTTACTTCGATAACATTAGGTAGACGCTCTTCCACAATGGCTGATGGCCTCACAACAGCAACATCTACAAAACTATCGCCTTCAAAAACGCGATCATTGATTTCAGTTCGGAATACTAATTTCTCTTCGGCATCAAGCACACAACTGAGCTCAACCCGTTCAATCGGAATAATTGCATTGGAATGATCCGTTGACTTCCACCAAAAAAAATTGATGAACTTCGTTATAAATGACTCCTCGCGCCGAGCAGGAAAATGGTATCCCGAACTTGTTGACCAAACTATATCCAGAGCACGTACGACAGCAAGATCCATTTTGCGGCTGGCATATTCCACAGGGGGCGCTTCTTCAATTTTTTTAATCACTTCTTCTCGCTTTTTTATCTCCCCTTTACAATCTTCAATTTTATTTTCTAGTTGTTGTATTTTATCTTTCTGATACTCAATGTTGCGCTCTAACGATGTTTTTTTTTCATATTCTAAAAAATGATCACTGGCTTCGCCGCTCTTTAATTCCAAAAGCAATTGTTTCCGTGTCTCGTCAATTTCACACTGTTTTTCATGAATTTGTTTTTGACTTTGCGCAATATTCTCAGGCAATCTTACCAAATGCTCTAATACCGGATTAATGACCGAAACATATTGTCTAGCCCAGTCACGAGCGGCGCTAAATACTTGATGATTAGGATTGAAAAAAAACTGATCTCGCCGAATTTCCTGACCTTGCGCGCGAAGCATAGCAAGATGTTTGAATAATTCATCGCGATGATCGTCTTGATCAGCGTTGTCTTCTTTATATCCACGAATAATAAAAACATTTTTTTCATTGTTTAACATCAATTCTAGGATTGTTTTAATCCCTTGAATTTCTTCTACGCGAATTTGTAATTGCTCTAAATCCTTCTGAGTTCGATCAATATCTTGCTGCCAGATATCGATTTGCTGTTGTTTTTTGGCTTCAATCTCCTGCTGCTTTTTTCTGACACCTTCGGGGGTGTTAGCAAAGTTGCAAGCTTCAACATGCTCCGCCACATTCTTTAACGCTTGACTCAATTGACTGATACAAAATTCTGGCACATGATTATCGACCCATTTCACACGTTGCTCATGAATCGCCTGATCAATGGCACCTCTCACTACCGCTGCTTTATCGCTCTCACTACCGAAATATGCCCCTAGTCTTACAGTCCAGCCCAATGTCTTTTCGTGAGCATCTACCCCCAAATTTGCACGTAATTCATGAATACATACTGTTAAATTATTTTTCCGAATGTGATATTCTGACAGTTTATTTATCTTTTCTGGTAATGTATCGAATGTGCTCGCATTTTGATTATGTATTGTCTTTAAGCTATTAATAATTTCATTATACAAATCATCAGTACGAAAAATATCATTTCTTTCCGGATAAGGGCAGCGCGTAATAGCGAATAACAAGGGTATCTGCTTTCCCTCACTCACTTTAACGTTCTGCCATTTTTGCAATGTCGTTCCAAATAATTCATGCAACGTATGCGATAACAATCGAAAAACAATGGCGCTGTCGCGATTGTTAACAACCGTATGGGCATGCGGGATAACCACAATGACTGCACGAATTTTCCCTGGATGGATTTTGACAGCGATAGGCACACCTAAAGAAGCACAAATAGCCTCCGCTTCCGTACGATTATCAGCAAAACCCGAGCCATCCAAATAAGTAAAACGCATCCCTCCTACTGTAGACTGCACTTTTTGAGGATACAGAGTTTGAGATTTACTGTTATGCCCAACCCTAGCTGGCGGAGGAGGAGTCTGCCCAGGAACGGGTGTGAGATAAATAGTCCCTGTACTGGCATCTTTCATTCGCTGATACTGAACTCCTGTAAAATAATTAATTAATGTGCTTTTTCCAGCGCTCGTCACGCCAATCACCAATACCACATCATCATTTTGATCTGAGCCCTGCTGAGATGTCTCTGTGGAGACTTCTCCCATACCGTCAATACTCAAAGAGAGCATTTGCGGTAAGCTCAGCGAAATTTGTAAGGACTCGCAAATATCACGACCAGTTATTCGCACATGACGATCCGTAGAATGTTTCAGCAATTCTTTGAGCAACGTTAAAAGCGACCACAGTTCCTCTTTAGCAGATAATTCAGAGTAACCCGCGGGGTTATCGTCAGTATTATCGCTGTCCAAAAACTGCGTGATCTCTTCTCTCACCTGCTGGCGTTTTGCCCCCTCCAAATAACGAGCATACCCCACTCCCAGATGCATCCGCAGTAATAACGTGAGTATGGTTGCGTGCGTCGGTGTAGATAACGCGGAAAATTTCAATAATTTTTGTAAATTACCTACGACAGATGCCTTCAATAAACTACCGGATTTATTATCGATCCATTCATTTAACACATCCATCAATAACACCACAAATCCATAACTATTTTTATCGCTGGTATGTAAATTAGGCAATTTTTCTAACATTTCAGCCGATATTTCAATGGAGATCTTACGTCTTGTTTGCGTAACAATGCTGAGTTTAATTAGACATTGAATGAGAGTCTGATCAAGGGGTTGATCGGGATCGAGCACTCGATGATGGAGCAAAACGTTTCTCGCCTCATCGTAAGGCAAACTACCAGGTGCCATCGTTAACAGAGTCTGTAGCGCTTCTAAAATATCCATACTATAGGTTTCCTTATGTTTCCTTATCTCGATCGAGTGCATGCCCTCAAGCGCAATCCGTTCGATCAATAACAAAAATACATCGAAAAATGTGACTTTTTTAATTAAGCTTGATACCAGAGGACATTGCAATCATTTTCAGAAAAAATGCGTGTTTTAATGATTGCTTAAGGATAAAAAATGGTGGTTTGCTTTTGTGATGGCCAACACTTTGGTACTTTATTTTTTAAAGGCTACCACTGTCGGAAACATTTTCGCCTCATCATAGATGAATTGAATAGCATGATACCCCACAGAGGCTAGCTGAGTTCTGGTTTGTTCTGATGATCGAAAACATTGCCATTTAGCCCCAATGATATCAACAAAAATGATTTTCTGAAGCAATAAATCAGCCTGATTAATAGCAGACATATTCCATTCACATTGATTCGTCAGCGTGGGAGGATAAGTTAAGAAACTCGCCACCAATTTTCCGCCGTGTTTTAATGCTTTATAAAATTGACGGTATAATTCAGTAACTTTCTCATCATCGGGCTCGTAAATATTTAAACCATTACTAGAAATTAAATCGAATTCGTCTTGGAAATTCAAATGCCATGCGTCTTGTTGAATGAATGTCACCCATGGTAACACGCCTTGTTGCGCTGCCAGAATTTCTGCGTCTTTTAGTGCATTGGCATCGTAATCGATACCTACAAGGTAGATGCTCTCAATGTCTTTAAAATGAAGATAAACAAGTTCGCCCATCATGCCACATGGAATACACGCTAATTTTGCTGTGTTTGTTACTTGTTTTTGATTTTCTTTAAGAAAAATCTCAAACCGCTGTTGTGTGGCTAGCATGGTCGGCGCACGATCCAACATAAAGCTTTCCAATGCCGTCAGAGATTCTCCGCGATTATTTTTCCCTGTTTTTCTGCCAAACCAAGGATGTGTCAACATATAATGCGTCCAATAGCCATTAATTCCTTGGTTTTGCAATAGATATCGACCAAAATCAAACTGGCTCAGTTGATTCAGCAATTCTAATTGTTGGGATACAGCAAAATGGGGTTGATCGCCCTGGCGCTTTATTCTTTCGCTTATTTTTTGAAGGGTAATGTCGAGTGCTTCTGGAGAAATACGATGAGATATTAATCGTTGTTGTTCCATAATTCAGTGCTCATGATGAGGGACGCGCAGGCAACAACTGTCATCTCCAGCACCCACGACTTTTACGCGTACTGTCAATTGCCAACAGTCTCCAGCAATGAGTAATCCATATAAAAAAGCTCCGGCGTTTTAATTCCGGAGCTTTTGGTTAATAAAACCTGGCAGTGACCTACTTTCACATGAGGAAACCTCACACTATCATCGGCGCTGAGTGTTTTCACTTCTGAGTTCGGGATGGGGTCAGGTGGTTCCCACTCGCTATAGCCGCCAGGAAATCGGTAAAATGTAAAGTTAGGGTTCTTGTCAATCGTTATTGACTGATCACGTTTTTTAATCAGGCTATTACTTTTCTATGCTAGAAACCCTTTGGGGTTGCCTAGTCAAGCCTCACGATTAATTAGTACAGGTTAGCTTCATTCATTACTGAACTTCCACACCCTGCCTATCAACGTCGTCGTCTTCAACGAATCTTTAGGGACCTTAAAGGTCCGGGAGATCTCATCTTGAGGTTGGCTTCCCGCTTAGATGCTTTCAGCGGTTATCCAATCCGTACATAGCTACCCGGCGATGCCACTGGCGTGACAACCGGAACACCAGAGGTACGTCCACTCCGGTCCTCTCGTACTAGGAGCAGATCCTCTCAAATCTCCAGCGCCCACGGCAGATAGGGACCGACAATCTGTTACTTAAAGATATGACCGCAACATAAATATCTTTTGCTACGGCGATTCGGGTCAAGCCCGAACTCTGCATGTTGCCATGCAGTTCAGACTCTATCTTTTTCGTCTACCTCTCACAAGATAAACAAAATCTAGCGTAGAGTCGTTGAGGATTTTAGATTCTGAATCACTGCTTTCATATCCAGCAATATAAGAATCTAATCTTTCCTGCTGATTGTCTGCACTCATAGAATTTTTACTTAAAAATTTAAAAACGGGATCATAACAGACAATTATTTTGTCGGTTATCCACGATTTTTAAGTATCTTGAGATACTAACCCCTTCAGCACGAATGCTTAGGGGACAGAGTTTCCAGCATATGGCTAGATTTATAGACAGCAAGGTTCTTACTGTCTCACGACGTTCTAAACCCAGCTCACGTACCACTTTAAATGGCGAACAGCCATACCCTTGGGACCGGC
>Ga0155588_1098_pt1 | contig 43750 bp, 31 predicted proteins | sample RifCSPhighO2_12_FD_107245 | JGI IMG/M metagenome (GOLD analysis project Ga0155588, IMG submission 107245) | Gammaproteobacteria bacterium RIFCSPHIGHO2_12_FULL_41_15
AATGAAAATATTTTAACCGAGAAAAAATGAAAATCAGTGCTTTTACATTCATCCGCAATGGAGACTCTCTTAAATTTCCTTTTATTCAATCCATTCAATCGGCCCTGCCGATTGTCGATGAATTCATCGTCGTTGTTGGAAAATCAAATGACAATACGCTAAAAATGCTACAAGCATTCAACGAACCCAAAGTGCGTATCATCGAAACTGAATGGAACGAAAACATGCGAGCTAAAGGTTATATGTATGGCCAACAAAAAATGATTGGTCAATTTGCCTGTACTGGCGAATGGGCGCTTTACCTTGAGGCTGATGAAATTCTACATGAAAATGATCACGATAAAATTGTAGCGGCCATGAAAAAACATCGGTATAACCCTGAAATTGAAGCCTTACTTTTTGACTATATTCATTTTTATGGCAACACAAATACTTTTGCCTGGTCTCCCCCTTTTTACCGACGTGCGCCACGTATTATTAAAACCTCTGTTAGAAGCTATGCCCCTGATGGTTTATTTTGGGTGGTACTCGATAAAAAAAACAAAAAAGGCCGCTATCCAAAGGCTGCGCTAACGCATGCAAAAATGTATCACTATGGTAGCGTTCGCACCGATCAACAAATATGTGATAAATTAACTTCCGTTGAAATTTTTTGGAATAAAAAAAATCAGGCTGAGGGATTTACCATTAGAAATATTGATCAAAGCACGCTGCACCTATTTAACGGCACGCATCCTAAATACATCCAAGATTTTTATCCAAAAGAAGAAGGTATTTTTCAAGGCGACCCTGACTATGTTTTCTACGTTTTTTCAAAACGCGACAAAAAAAATCACATTGGCGTCAAGCTTGAGCAGTTATTTCATTTGGATTTCAGCCGCAAACATTTTAATCTAGTCGATAAAAACTAATTGGGCCAATACATGGAACGCACATCAATTCAATTCAAAACTACCGACGGACTCACTTTACGAGGCTGGCTCTATCACCCTTTAAATAAAAACAAAGCCATGCCAGCCATTGCCATGTCACATGGTTTTGCTTGCATCAAAGAACAATCACTCGATAAATTTGCGAAAAAATTTTGTGATAACGGTTTGGTTGTTTTGGTCTGGGATAATCGCAATTTTGGTGAGAGCGATGGCGAACCACGCCAGCATATTGACGTGGTCATGCAGCGTCGTGATTATCGCGATGCCCTGACCTATCTTAGCCAACAATCTTTTGTCGACGAAAATCGTATGGGCCTTTGGGGATTTTCCTTATCAGGCGGCAATGTGTTAGCCGTTGCAGCGCAAGATAAACGTGTCAAAGTAGTAGTCGCCAATGTGCCTGCTATGCAATTTTGGCTGGAACGTAATCAATATATGCTGCCCATAGAAATTAATAGTCTGAAACATAAACTGCAAAAAGACCGTGAAGCACGTTTTCGAGGCGAGCCTTATGAAACAATGAAAGTGGTTGATCCTGAAAAAGGTCAAGCTGCTTTCTGGAACGACAAACGCAGTATTGAATTTTTCATGAGCGCTGATCAATGGATCAATAAAGTGACGGTGGCGTCATTTGATTATACAAGCGAATATGACATCGAAAATTTGATTGATAAAATTTCACCGACACCTCTGCTGATTGTTGCAGCCACCGAGGATCAGCTGATCCCCATCGCCATGCAAATCAAGGCGTTTGAAAAAGCAATGCATCCGAAAGAATTGCTACTCTTGAAAGGTGACCATTTTTCATTGTTCTATGAAGATGAATACTTCCATCAAGCCGCTGATGCTGCGCTAGGATGGTTTAAAAAACATATATAGACGGTGCACTCTATAAAAAACGGTATGCTATACAATAAGATTGAATAATTGTATTTTATAATCCACAATATTCTCATATTTTGACTATCACAGAAGACAGCAGTGCTCACAAAACTCATTAAACTTCACAATGATCTTATGGCAACAATGGATAGTACGTTTCAACGCTATCTCTATAAGCAAATTGATTGGCAAAATAGAGCCATTTGCGTTTGCGGTGCACGGGGTGTCGGCAAGACTACACTGATGTGCCAATACTATCTAAACAATTTTGATAACGCCGAAAAAGCCCTATATCTATCTGCGGACAATATTCACGTGCTGTCTCAGGGCTTGCTATCACTCGCCAGTGAATATTTTTCTTTAGGTGGCGAAGCACTACTGATTGACGAAGTGCATAAATATCCTGACTGGTCTATTGAAATTAAAAATATTCTTGACACCTACCCAAAAAAACAAATTATTTTTTCTGGTAGCGCTGCAATGGAACTAAAACGCAGTAAAGCAGATTTATCACGCCGTGTACTCTATTACGAAATGCCAGGCCTATCTTTTCGTGAATATTTGATTTTCATCGATGCGATCACTTTAGAACCGATGACACTCAATGAGATTTTAACGCAACACATAAAGTTAGCGGGGAAATTTAAGACGGTGAATGTATTAAAATTATTTCACGATTATTTAAAACATGGATACTACCCGTATTTCCTTGAAAACCAAAACAGCTATTTGGTAAAGCTAAATAATGTTATTGAAAAAGTCATTATGGAAGATATTCCTAGCACCAAATCTATTCGGCAAGGCACCATCACGCAGCTCAAAAAAATATTATGGTTGATTGCCACGTCAATTTGTTTAGTGCCAAATGTTGATAAAATTAGTAAAAATCTCGGCATCACACGTGAAATTGTCTATGACTGTTTAGAGTATCTTGCACAATCAGGATTAACCCAAAATGTGTATGCCACAGGAAAAGGCATGCGCCTCATCCGAAAACCGGGAAAAATATTTTTAGACAATTGTAATTTACTCTATGCCCTTAATGATCAGCTTGCATTAGAGAGTGGCATTGGGCCATTACGTGAAACCTTTTTTGTTAATCAGCTTTCCACGCAACATGCTATCAATGTGCATGACAGTGCTGATTTCCTAGTGGACAATGAATGGATATTTGAAGTGGGCGGCCTGCACAAAACAACAGAACAAATTAAAGCACTACAAAATGCCTATCTGGCCGTTGATGGTATTCAAGTGGGTTTTGGCAACAAAATTCCATTGTATTTATTTGGATGCTTATATTAATAAAGTTGGAAAACTCGCGGTTCCTATCATCCCGTTATCAGTATATAATCCGCGCAAATCATCAAAGAGCATCTTTCATGCAAGCCGCTTTCGAAAAACGCGCTGTCCTTAGTCTCGCCGCCATTATGGCCTTTCGAATTTTGGGATTATTTATGATTCTGCCTGTTTTTAGCCTATACGCAAAACAGTTCACGCAGGCAACGCCCTTTCTAATTGGCGTCGCACTCGGCATTTATGGTTTAACACAAGCACTGTTGCAGATTCCTTTTGGCAGTTTATCCGACAAGATAGGACGAAAACCCATGATTGCGATTGGTTTAATACTATTCGCTATTGGCAGCATCGTTGGCGCTTATACTACTAACATTTATACATTAATTTTAGCTCGAGCCATTCAAGGCGGCGGCGCTGTTGGCAGCACCATTTTAGCTTTGGTGGCTGATCTCACTCGCGATGAAAACCGCACCAAAGCCATGGCCATCATTGGTTTGAATATCGGCTTTGCTTTCACGATTGCTTTAGTGTTAGGACCACTCATCAACACTTATTATCATTTATCAGGAATCTTTTATGTCTCTCTGCTCATGGCCGTGCTGGGCCTGGTCCTGTTGTTCACCGTTGTACCCAAAGCACCGAAGTTAGTTTTTCACGAAAATATCGAATCTCGTGGCTTTCGACATATTTTAAAAGATAAACAATTACTGCGTCTTAACTACGGCATCGCGGCTCAACACGCCACGTTAACCGCAATGTTTATGGCTATTCCCATTTTATTATCTCAAGTAGCGGGAGTCTCTCTCACCCATGCGCCACTGCTCTATTTATTTGTGACGGTGGTGTCTTTTATTCTCATGCTTCCTTTCGTCATTATTGGAGAAAAACAACGTAAAATTAAGCCTATTTTTTGTGCGGCAATATTTTTAATGATGATTTGCCAATTAGCGCTCATTCTTTTTCATCATAATATCTACGAAATCGCGATTATTTTGTTGTTATATTTTACGGCATTTACCTTACTTGAGGCTTTTTTACCTTCTTTAATTTCGAAGACAGCCCCTATACGCCAAAAAGGTGCTGCCATGGGAGTCTATTCCACTTCACAATTTTTAGGTATTTTTTTAGGCGGACTGGCAGGTGGCTTTTTCTTCGAATATTTTGGTGCCACGAGTGTGTTTGTGTTTTCAAGCATCGCGACAGGTCTTTGGTTTTTATTGGCACTCAGCATGCAGCATCCGCCCTACTTATCGACCTTAATCTTTAAATTACCTGAAAACTTTACTACCAATATGAGCAAATGGCTCAAACAACAAAAAGGGGTAGCCGATATTGCCGCTATGCCGGATGAAAAATTACTCTACTTAAAGATCGACAAACAAGTAATCAAAGAACCTGTATTGCGTGAATTAATTGAACAAGGTAAGCTGCCGAATGCTTTGAACCACTCAAAAAAACCAAAAGGAGACCAACATGGCACGTGGCGTTAACAAAGTAATCTTAATTGGTAATTTAGGTGCAGACCCTGAAACACGCTACACCGCCAATGGCAGTGCAGTCACCACCGTTAGCTTAGCAACCACTGAAGCGTGGAAAGATAAAAACACCGGAGAACAACAAGAACGAACTGAATGGCATCGCGTCGTTTTCTTTAATCGCTTAGCTGAAATTGTGCAACAGTATCTCAAAAAAGGCGCCAAACTTTATGTTGAAGGTTCTATTCGAACCAATAAATGGCAAGATAAAGATGGCAACGATCGCTACACCACCGAAATTTTGGGTAACGAAATGCAAATGCTAGACAGTCGTGGTGGCAATCATAGTAGTTTTGATAATAGTCACTATAATCAAAGCCAAAGCCAAAGCCAAAGCCAAAACAACTATAATCAAAGCCAAAATTACAATCAAAACCAACCTACACAAAATAGTGCACCACAACAATCTACACAACCTGCTGCTGCAACACACAATAGTAGCGATCAGTTTGATGATGATATTCCGTTTTAAGACCAAGTAAGCGGTTAACAGCACAAACAGCAAATAATACCGCGCACTAACAGTACCGCGCACAACGTAAGCGGGCAAATACTAATAGGCGCCTAACAATACCGCGCACAACGTAAGCGGGCAAATACTAATAGGCGCCTAACAATACCGCGCACTAACAGTACCGCGCACAACGTAAGCGGGCAAATACTGATAGAACGCAAAAGCATTGTAGACAGCTAAACATCAGCAAGACGCAGTACCACACACAACGTAATCAGCTCACACAATCATCCCGGAGAGTTTAAACATGGCATCCTCTATATCCCAAACCTCTACACAAAACACAGGGTACCCATCAATCGCACTATATATTTCAGAAATCCTGAGCCCATCACATATACCCCCAGAATATGCACAAAAACCGTGGTATCAACGAATCAGTCTGTCATATCTTTTAGAAGTCTTTACGGTACTCAATAAAACATTCAATAAAACTGCTTTAACGCTTTACGGGCTATATAAAATATTTGGAAACAATCCCGTACTTTTTATTGCGTTATTCACAACGGGCGCAACTTTTTCGAGCCGATTAGGCAATATCCTCCCCTTACGAAAAGATTTTGACCTCATTTTAAATGGGTCAGAAAAATCAGAAAATTCTCAGTTTCAAAAAATGCAACGAGGGGTGAATGAAGTCATATTAGGCAAGCGAAAAAATGAAGCGGAAAAATTGAAACGACCGGTCCTCCCAAGCTGGATGCGAGCAGTAATTGCGGTTTCCATGATTTTAGCCATACTCACGATTGCTTCTAACTTTTTATCGATCGTTGCAGCATTACTCGCCTTGTTTGATTCCAAAATCACATTACCCTTCATAGGGACTTTACACTCTGGCGACTGCGACAAAGGCACTACCAATACTTGCTGGCAAGGACTCTTGGCCGCAAGCCTTTCATCATTATTTGACAGCTACCAATACTTTATTTTCCGCGTTTCTTCTTTACCAATAACCAATTTTGAAATGCTTTATCATTTTGTGATCTATGGTTTCATAGCAAACAACCTTGCTCACCCTAGTGTTAACGTAATCAAAGATAAATTTAAATTCGAGACTGACTCTTTTTGCTATCGACACAGAAGAGTACTGACCGCACTTTGCTTATTTATCAATGCTGGCTCAACTCTAGCTTACGCTTTACTAAACAATATGTTCACCGCAGAGGGGTTCACTGGTTTTCTAATCGCCTATCAAAAATCGGAAAACTTGAGTGATCACGTCAGTCAATCTTGGTCTAACACTATTTATATAGCAGCCCTGGTAGAACTGGTTTGCGGTATTCCTACCTCCATCACCAACGCCGCAGAAATTACAGAAATTATCCGACCCGGCTACCTCACCGGGATGAAAAGCTTAGCTAAAGACAACGCCTTTAAATTTTCTCTACTCACTTTTATCTTTTTAGGAGATGCTTTCGGTTTATCCGTGCTAACACACAATGCTTTTCAAAGAAAAGATGGCTTACCTGTCGAGGGAGTTGCTCTAGAGACAAAAATTTGGCACTGGATCTTACTGTCACTTGCCATGATTTGCTCTGCAATACCCACTGCTTTTTTTGGTCTACGCCGTGCTTTTAAAGCTGAAGAAAGTGAGGCGTTGGTGATAACAAAACTGACAAAGCAATTGAAGGATCGCTCGACTCATGGCGGCGGCATAGAAACTGTCACTTTTTTGAGTGGCCGATGCGTCATCAAATTTACCGACGACGAGACAGGTATCGCAGCACAACAAGAGATGGCTCAACACATATGGCACGATAACATGCATGACAACGAAGAAGATGCCGATAACCCCGAGAAAGAAAGTCTGATACCAACCGCGCAATCAAACCCTCTAAAATTATTTATTTCTAAAGGTAATGGTCTATCTTTAGCCTGTGAGAAAAAAATTGGGGATCCTGCTTCTGATGAGCGGGTACCACTTGCACAGTGGATCCGTACTTCGCCACTTTCATTAGTAGCGTAATCGATTTGTGCCAGCGGATTTTTGTCTCACTCCCGTTGGCACAGGGGGGGATCCCGCGGTCAAGCCGCGGGATGACGGGTTTTCTGCTCATTTCATGTCAATAAATCTCATGCGATTGCCCTGCATTTCCAAAGAGCCAACATGTTACTTCACCTTGACTTAATATTTGCATGCTAGCATTTTGCGATTCAAAAATAAAAAACAGATACCAATTTAACGTTTTGGAAGATCACAACAATGGGTAAACAAGCACGAAAACTCAGAAAAGCTCAGGGTCCGGCGGGGGCTACTAGCACGCCTGCCTCTGCTCAAGCCACAACTACAGCAGAAGATTCTCAATATGCATGGTTTGTCGAACAGTGTCATTTTTCATCTCTTTCTGAAGCAGATGAAAAAAATAGCGCTATTTTTAAAATTTATTTTGAAATATTTAAACTTTATGTTGAGCGAAATGACAATTCAGTAGTAGAAGCAAGCTTAACTTTAAAAAAAATTGGTAATGTAGAATTATTAATAAAAACCTTTAAAAAAAATTCGAACCTGACAGCTGTTCAGATTGGGATAATACATTTTTTAAACTATGTATTAGATACCGAAAAGATGATATGTCGCGGTGGTAAAAAAATTCTCTTTACTCAACATGGCAAATTATTTTTCAAAACAAGTGAAACATTACGATTAATATGCTGTGATTTTTTTCAAATATTCAATAATGCTGCAAAAAACCTCCACCGTTTACCACCCTCTGAAAACGAAGTTGAATTTCAAATGCTCACTAATATGTTTGCAGAACACACCTGTTTTATATTGGGTGATTTAACTGATATCCATATTGAATCTCCATTTAAATGCGAACTGATTGGCTATGAGGCTACTGCAGTCTGCATGCTTATCCAAAGTGACATGACTAAATTGCGTAATATTCCACCGTTTACCAAAGATCCAAGCATATCCGTTAAAGCACGGCAGACAACAGCTAATTTTTATTGCAACCAACTTGATAAAATCCAAACTTGGTTTACTTTACTGCACACACATTTAATGAATTCGCAAGTTGATGCCCTAACCTTCTTTCAGTTGACTTTACAAGTACTCCCTCTTATTGAGGAATTTTTTGATATCCAAGCCCATTGTCTGGCATGGGTAAGGAGAGCTTCTAAAGAAAGACAAAACTCTTATTTCGTAGACCTTCTAAGATTAGAAGCAAGTTGCAAGCTGATAGTCGAGAAATTTTCCAAATATATGCGGACTGAATATTGTAGGCTTCCTAAAACGCAGTTAACTCGCGTTCTCCCTTCTTCTGCACAGGTGGAAGCATTATTGCAAAAAATCTCACAGCAACGCTTAGACTATGAAAAACGTTCTGTGTCGAGTGGTAAGGTAGATCCAACACGACTACCTCCTGCTCTATCTCGTGCCAAGGAATTGTCTTCAATTTTTAGCAAACCTTATGGGTTTGAAGAATTAGAGAGATTATCTCAGACAACAGCTGCCACATTGATTCAAGCTGAAGCTCAAGAAATGCAAGCTGAATTGACCCTTGCGCAAGTGGTTGCAGCACGCTTAGAAGCAGCGCATCAACAAAAAGAATATCAAGCAACACTCTCACATGAAGCACAGGTTCTTGAACAACAACGTGCACAAGCAGAAGCAGAAAAGAGAAGCAGTGAATCAGCCGCATTCGCTCATCAATTATTATTGGAGCAGCGACAAGCGAGTAGAGGTTGGGACCCGCATGAAAGAGTATATTATTGTCAATTGAGTGACGGATCTTCTGTCGCGCTGAGTTTAGTTGATGAATCTCCAGGAGTATACAATCTCTCACTGCTCATGGTTGAGAGTGGAAGCCTATTAGAATATTCAGGTCCACTACCTTTTGTTGATGATGAGTTTCCTGTGCAAGGCATCCTTTCAAGAGAAAATTCAGCATTTGAAGAGGGTGTTGAGATTTCGTACGATCCTTCTTTCAGTGCATATACAGTGCGTATCATTTTTGGATCAGAAGATGTTTCAATAAAAAAATTTTTTGAATGTGCATTGAACCAATTAATCGTTATTGGCGCTGACATTGAGGTACATTTCCCGGGAGCCATTATTACTCGCGGACTAAGACAAGTGACTTCTAACATCAGAACATTCACTACGCCATTAAAATCTCTTTTACTAGTTTCACGCACTTTGTCTACTCAAGCTGTAACAAACGCAGAGCACTTATTGTTAAAACTAGCAAACGCACATCCTGGTAGCTCAGAAGAAATTTTTTTTCGGTTAATTATAATGCTGCACAAAAATCAGCGACAAGAGATTCCTCAGCTATTCAAACAGTTGGAGCTACATAAACTCAGTGATAATTTATTGACTCATCTTCTGAATGAATGTCTTCGTAATAATTATATTATGGAAGCAAAGACACTGATTTCATGCCTACGTAACCGTGATATTGATGAACAGGATTTTATATTATTCGAATTTCACTATGCTCATGCGATACATAACGTTGTATCAATGTTTCAATTAGTAGAGAACTTGTCTAAATTTCAATCCCTATATCCTAAAGTTGTATTTTCAATAATCAGAAAATTTTTGTCCTGCTTTTTTGATGATCAGTCTAAAGGGGATGCAAAAAAATTACTGGAACTTTGTTACTCAGAACGCCCTTGTATACTTTCAGATATCCAAAAATTTAAAACGTTCATATCCATTGATCAAGAGGAGTTAAAGAAATCCATTTCCAAAAAGCAGCTAAAACCACATATCTTCATGATTACTTTTCACAAACTTCCCCTGATATATTTGACGAAGTTTTATACCCACCAGGAAATTGTTGTTAATTTTAGACCGCTGGATCTACTTGTCTTATTACGTCATATCGAAAAATCCGCATATAAGTCTTCTCAAGAAATTGAAATTGCGCATGCGTTTATTGAATATCTTCAAACACAGATAGACTCATCATTTGTCTTGTTAGCTTATAAAGAACAACTTTTTTCTCAATCTAAAATTACACTTTTGTCACTCCGCTTCATGGAGATTAAATTAAAAGACCCATCGGCTGAAAAATTAAAGGCGCTATTGGATGACGTTAATTTAGAAATATCGATTCAATCAATCCCTAAAGCATTATACCAATTAAAATTGGAGTTATTGGCTGAACTGCGTGATAGGGGTTTAAGATCTTATTATAACTTCCTGAAAGCTCAATATCAGTCTTCACCTTCAGCCCTGCGTTGTTTTGAAAAAATCATAAAGCGGTTTAAGATCTCTTTTTCAGCTGATGATACTCAATTCCCTGCGATCTCTCTCTTTGAAGTAGATCCTAGTTTTGGATTACCAGCGGCGCTTGAAGAAACATTGGAAGAAACATCACATGCTGATACAAATCTCGTTACTGCTGATCGCCGCTTTTTTGTTACCAAGCGACTCCTAGATACACTGAACAAATTGTTTTCACAAGCGGCGAGCAATAATGAGTTTTGTATCGCTGCCATTGGTGGCGTGCCGCGAGTTGCCAAATTTGGTGGTACAACGCCAGACATTGATTTACTGTGCTTGACATCGGTGAGTGTCGAAGAACTGATTCTTCAGTTAAACAAACTTGTCCGGAACGGCAGCTTTACGAATTTCCATCAGATGCAAATTTATCTGTTTAACGCCCCTAAAACCCGATTTTTTCGTTGGCAATTTTTAAATTTTGAAATTGATTTGAATCTTTCTGATTTCGAAGGAGATCTTACCAATCCATTACCAGCCTTTAAAAAGGTTATTGAAGCTTCATACCCACTGACTACCGACACGCTTTTACTTTTTTCATCTGAAATAGTAGCTGATGTGCGTTCAGATGCACTTTCGCCTTTTGATCATGGATTGACGTTGTGTAATTTATTTGAGGTCTTTGACCCTCGTTCACTACAAACATTAAGGCCAACCGATGTAACTTTAAAAGAAAATCCATGGATAGTTTTTCGAATAATAAATAAAACATTACAAGGTCAGGAGTTACGCCCCGAGTTAACTCACTCGATACAACATTTTTTTACGGCCAACCGAATCTGGCGCTATCATGACAGCGCTCGAATTCGTGCGCTTTTTTGTAAGATTTTTGAAGCGGATAATGGTTTTAAGCGGGTCTTGCCTGCCGTGACTTTACTGATTCAATTAAATATTATTGACGGCTTTGTGAAAGGTTTAAGAGAAAATCTTGAAAACCCGAGCGTTTCTCACTTCATCATCACTTGGCTCCAGGTTCGCTTACAAGAAATTTCTCAAGGAAACGTATCACACTTTCCGTGGGAAGAGATTTGGGCAACATTGCTGATTGCGGGTCTTTCTAAAGCTTATAGGCTAGACGCCGTTCCTTCTGACGAGCGTACTCCAGCAATGTTTCAATTACGTTTATGTTGTGAACTTAAAAAGAATATAACTAAGTTACTGAAGCTCTTTGGAAGCAACTTTGTTAAAAAGTGGAAAATAGTCACTGTAAGTTCTCGCTTGTTAAGCGATAGAGGATTTTTTCATTATGCTACCGACATTTTGCAAAATCATGGTACAGACCCCTCTCTATTTTTTAACGATAGCGATAGAGTAGAAGGACATCTTACTATTCCGTCGTTACAGCTAAACTAAAATAGTGGGCATGAAATCCTCGTGGAAATTAATTCAATAATCTTGAAATCTGACCTATTAAATAGAAGGGGATAGAAAGCAAAGTATACTCTACTTGTTTCCCTGTCCGACTTTTTATAGAAACCATTGCCTTACTCGGCAAATCAGCATTAATGCGCATTGCCAATGCATAATTTTTTAATTCCATGAATACATGTAATGACTTCAAACCACCGGTACTTCCCGCTTTTACTTCTATTGGAATAACTTTGTTCACATGTTGTATAACATAATCAATTTCAGCATGATATCCCACCTCATCACGTAACCAATAGAATAAAGCGGGTTCCATAAAAAATGGATCAATGGTCCTTAAGCCCTGACCGACCACTTGTTCTGCTATACCACCTTGATTAATCATCATGAGATCACTCAATGATTGAATATTAGAAAAATTTAAATTTAATGATGCACTACACAAGCCAACATCCAAGAAAATGGCTTTAAAATATTTTTCCTTTATTTCAGCGGCCAAGGGGACACCATTAGCAGAGCAAGCAGAAACCCGATGGCAAACACGGGCACGAGACAATAATTCGAAGCTTTGTTTTATACTATACGCCTGAACATCTTTATTAACTCGACTAAATACAAACTTTTTTCCCACTAACTTTGGCACCATACTCATCGTTTCATAAAGCCGATCAATGGCAATCCGTCCACGATATTTTGCAAAATCATTACGATAAGTTGCGAGTATATCGTGATGAACTATTGAAACTTCAGATAAAGATTTTGTATCAAGCCAAGTTGAAACTGCAGCGGGCAGTCCACCCACAACAACATATTCTCTAAACAATGCGAGTAAATCATCATGAATTGACTGTGGAATTGGATTGATAAAATCAAATTGTTGCAGATAGTTGTGCAACATTTTTTTATCATACGCTAATAAAAATTCCTCAAAAGACAACGGTTCTAAATACATATAAGTGATACGCCCAACGGGCATACTAAAAGCGTGATCGTGTAATAAAAATTCCAACAACGACCCTGCTGCAATGACAGGAAGTTCTGCACAGTCTTCTGCAAACCAACGGAGTTTACTAAAAATCAATGGCGCAGCCTGTATTTCATCCAAAAACAGAAGACACTTTTTAGGATCAATTAACTGATTAAACGCACTACTTAATTCTAATAGGATTTTCTCTGGATCATTACTCTCAAACAAATCAGCGCGATCAGGCCGCTTTTCAAAATTAATTTCAATCAAAGTGAGATTCATGTTTTTGGCAAATTGCCGAACCAGCCAGGTTTTACCCACCTGTCTTGCCCCACGAATAACGAGGGGCTTACGCGCTTTTTTTGCTAACCAACTTTCAAGATAATCAAATGATTTTCTATACATAACGTAACTACATGATTTTTTAAACATACTAAAACAAGGTGCTATTGAAATCAGCAAAACAGATATCATTTTTATATAGGAAACACATAAAACAGAGGTCTGTTTTGCTTAGAACTTACCGAGTACCCGTTCCCTTCAAACCCCCGTGGCTTTATCCCACGTTAAAATATGCAATCTTGGTGACACATTCATTTGATACTGCTTAGCAAGCTGCATCACTTTTGGCAACTTGGCAGATATCGCACTTAACGTGCCACCTTCTGGCATTAACCATACCCGCGAATGCGCTATATTGTATGGCACGGTAAAATCTTCTAACACTTCAAAAATATCGGCATCATTCACAATCACAAATTTAAAAATAACATTTTGACGCTTAGCGAGTCCCGACAAAATATCAGGTTTAATGGTTTTACTTTTTAATTCACCGCTATTTTTTAATTTAGGACTGACATTAAATTGTTGTATACGATGCAAAAGGGCTTCGGAATAAAATAGCGTCGCATTCGTTTCCATTTCCACATAAACCACACGATTTAATTCATGATCTAAACATTGTAAAAACGCGATAATACCCGGTTGCTGCAACATGGGCTCACCTCCCGTGATCACAAGATGCGCGCCTTTTTTTAATTTTTCCAGCCAACCCTGTTGATGCCAGTCAGCAAAAATCTCGAAAAAAGTTTTTTTGCGGCCACGTCGCCAAACATGGGTGGTATCGCAACCTAAATGCTCACCGGTATGAGGATCTTTAAAAGAAAAACCTTGGCAACGTAAATTGCAACCACTCAAGCGCATAAAAACAGCGGGTTTACCTACTGAAGGGCCTTCACCTTGAATACTATAAAATTCTTCGCTAACGACTAAAAAATCTTTTGACATTGAGTAGCTCACTCGCTACCCAACTCAACCGCCACACTGAAATTATCTTCTAGTGTTTCTTGATAGGAGATTGCTTCAAAAGCCACATGACCTGCGGCACTAATATCATTAATAATTTTTTTAGCGTCCTCAATCTCTTTTGCACTGGCAGACAACACCACACGCGACACTGGCCATTTCATATTTTTTTGCTCGGCTGTTTTAGCGCTGCGAATAGCATTCATCATTTTATTCGCGATCACTAATAAATCGACCGGTGCTTCACTCACAGCACTCACTTCAGTCGCGGTTGGCCAGATCGCAATAGACACAAATTTTTCTTGGCCATTTGCAAAATACCAAGACCACACTTCTTCACAGACAAAAGGCATCACTGGTGAAAACATTCTCACAAATGTTTTCAGGCTCCAAAGCAAACTACTAATAGCCGAGCGACCCGATGCGCTAGTTTTTTGCTGATAAGCACGCGCTTTCACAAGTTCAATATAATTATCACAAAAATCCCAAAAAGCCGTTTCAGTACGATTTAATACCGTTGCATAATCAAACGCTTCAAAATCTTTTTTATTTTGATCGGCAATTTCAGCTATTTTTTTCACCCAAGCACAATCGACAGGCTCAGTAATATCTTGTAGTTGACCATAGAGATACCCTTGATCAGCTTCTGGTAATGAAGAGTCATCCAACTGCAATAAGACAAACTTTGCCGCATTAAAAATTTTAGTCACTAATTTTTGGCCAACTTTAAAAACAGATTCATCAAAAATAGTGTCATGTCCTAATTTTGCACGTGCTGCCCAGTAGCGCAGCGCATCTGCAGAAAATTGTTTGAGTAAATCATCCGGCGTTACGGTATTGCCTTTGGATTTACTCATTTTAGAATGATCAGAATTCACTACCCAGCCACTAATCACAATATTTTTCCAAGGCGCTTTGTTTTCATGCAACCATGATTTTGTAATGGTATAGAAGGCCCAGGTTCGAATAATTTCATGCGCTTGCGGGCGCAGATCGGCTGGATAAAGGCTGTCATGACGTTTATCGTTCAACGACCAATGACTATTAACTTGCGGGGACAAAGAAGAAGTTGCCCAGGTGTCCATCACATCAGGGTCTCCAATAAAACCACCAGGCTGACCACGTTGCGCTGACGTATAACCTACTGGACAATCCTGCAAGGGATCCACCGGCAATTGCGTTTTGCTTGGGAAAATGGGCTGATCGTACTGCGGCTGCTTGTCGTTATCCAAGGGATACCAAGCAGGAATAGCGACTCCAAAAAATCGTTGCCGACTGATACACCAATCTTGATTTAATCCTTCCACCCATTGCTGATAACGCTTTTGCATAAAGGTTGGCGACCAATGAATTTTGTCACCTTGCGACAATAAATCTTTTTTATGCGACAGAATATCAATAAACCACTGACGCGTTGGTACATACTCTAAAGGCAACTCCCCTTTTTCATAGTACTTAACGGCCTGCTCCGTTGCGCGTGGCTCTCCAACTAATGCATCACCTAATAACTGAACCATTAATTGACGTGCTTTTTTGACATAGCAACCTTTCAGTGTTTCATAATTTTGATTCGCAAGCTCGGCGTGTTGACTGACAAAAGGTGATTCACCAAACGTCACTGCTTTTAATTTACCATGCTTATCGACGATTTGTTTTAAGGGCAACTGCCGCTCTTTCCAAAATTCAATATCGTTAGAATCACCAAAAGTGCAGACCATTAATATGCCTGTCCCTTTTTCTGGATCGGCATGCTCTGCCGGCATAATTGGCACGGGAGCATAAAACAAAGGGGTTATCGCATTTTTACCAAATAAATGCTGATAACGCTCATCATCAGGATGCGCCACCACGGCCACACAAGCCGCTAATAATTCTGGGCGCGTGGTGCTAATAATAAAAGATTCACCATTTTCAACTTCAAAACGAATATCATGAAAATGACCCGTCGCAGGGCGTTCTTCAACTTCGGCTAAAGCCACCGCCGTTTGAAAAGTCACATCCCACATAGTCGGTGCAGTTTTGTGATGCAAATGCCCCAATCTAGCCAACTCTATAAAGGAGTACTGCGATACAGTCTGACAATGTTTGCTCACCGTTGCATACTCTTGCCGCCAATCAAATGACAAACCCATCTGTGTCCACAGTGCACGATATTTAGTTTGATCTTCTTCTGTTTGCCTAACACAGAGCTCTAAAAAATTTTTACGAGAAATCGGTTGCGGCTCTTTTATTTTTTTAGTGGCAAGCGTCGGTTCAAAGTCTGCTTGATAAGGGACATGGGGCATACACTTTACGGCATACAGATTTTGTACCCGACGCTCTGTCGGCAGGCCATTGTTATCCCAACCAATGGGATAAAAAATATTTTTACCGAGCATCCGTTGAAAACGCACGATAACATCCGTTTGGGTATAGCTAAACACATGCCCCATATGCAAAGCCCCTGAGACGGTGGGGGGTGGAGTATCGATCACAAACGTTTCATGACGGGGGCGAGATTCGTCGTAATGATAGATCTCTGCTTGTTGCCAGGCAACCGCCCATTTTTGCTCGATCTCTCCGGCGTTATATTTGTTTGGCATCGTGATTAACATATTGTCGGCGTTCCGGTGTTAACTAGGGCGATACTATACCGCGCGCAGTATATTGGCTGAGCATTTTAACAAAGCGCTAGGGAGAAGCAATAAATACTACGTACGGGCATAGGACTGTCCTATTAAACGCTTTAGGTATACTGCGCCTAAATGAATTAAATCTAAAACCAAGAGATGGCTTTGGTAATAATTAGGGGGCAAAGGATGATGCATCAATTCACGCCCAAGATACACTTGGAATATACGGCGTATATTTCAAGTAGCCTATAAAATAACGACGATTATTATTGAAGCTTGAAAAATAATCGCCTATTATATCGTCATGAAATTAATATCACGTGAAATCACACTACTCATTAAACAAAATCTACAGCGCGGAAAAAGCATCCTCTTGCTAGGCCCTCGCCAGGTCGGCAAAACCACCCTAGTTCAACACAGCATTAAACCTGACATCCATCTCTCTTTTGTCAATGCAGAAATCCGACAACAGTTTGAAAGAGACCTCGTCTGGAGCGTCAAAGAACTCGAAGCTAAAATTCAATCCACTCACAATACTCCGACTGTTTTTATCGATGAGGTACAGAAAGTGCCTCAGATAATGGATAGCATACAAGACATGATTGATCGTAAACTCGCTAAATTCATTCTGTCTAGCTCATCCGCAAGAAAACTAAAATACGGCAAACATGTCAATCTATTACCTGGACGTGTTGTACTACTACATTTGGGTCCATTGTCTTACGAAGAAATACCGACACCCAAACCTGATCTGATGCCACTACTAAACTTCGGTTGCTTACCCGACATTATTTTACAAAATGATGATGCACTAAAAGAAATCGATTTAAACTCCTATGTCACCATTTATTTGGAAGAAGAAATACGTCAAGAAGCATTAGTACGCAATGTAGGTCACTTCGCAAGATTCTTACAACTGGCAGCCATCGAGTCGGGCCACACAATCAACGCTGCAAAAATATCTCAAGAAATTGGTGTGAGTTCCACCACCATTCAAGAATACTATCAAATTCTTGATGATTGTTTAATTGCACGTCGAATCGACTCACTCACTCAATCGAAAACAAATAGACGCTTAATCAAATCACCAAAATATATCTTTTTTGATTTGGGTGTCAGACGAGTTGCTGCCAACGAAGGTATTAATCCTAATCGTGAAACGCAAGGCCATTTATTCGAACAATATATTGGTCTGGAAATTCTTCAACAATTAAACATACATAAACCACTTGCAAAGTTGCGTTATTGGCGATCTTCCGATGGCCCAGAAGTAGATTGGGTGATCGAAACAGCAGGTCAGTTAATTCCTATTGAAGTGAAATTGACGGAAATACCAAAGGCCAAACACCTGAAGCATTTACAGCTATTCTTGCGTGAATATACGACTGCAAAAGTAGGGTATGTTATTTGCCAAGTAAAACACAAAATAGAAATTGAAAAAAATATTTATGCTTTGCCATGGCAAGAATTTATGAGTGATATTTTAAAATCGATATAAGTCACTGCCCGCGAACAAAGTGCACGGTACTGTTTTCTCTGTATTTCGCTGCGCTGCATCATAGGTAAGCGGCTTAATACCAGGTTAATACATTCATGTTAACGTTCGCAGAGCGAAAAAAAATCAGGATTTTTTAAGCCGCCATAATGATTTGCCATACTGACTATTTTTTTTAACCCATTTTATACGGCACGCGGTCATCAATTTAAGTTTTGGATTTCAGATTGCAGGTTAGGTTTACAGTATTTTGACCTGAAAAAACCGGAGTGAAGTCAGCCCTCCATGAGGATTTTTTTGGATCAAAATACTTTAAAGATGACCCCCAGATGAAAGATCAAAACTTAAATTTTTGACCGCGCGCAGTCTATACACAATGAGATTTTTTCATGAAAGAAAAAAAACAAGCTACGAACAAAGGTGTTGTCGCAGCAGATCAAACTCATGCAGCACAGAAAGCCATTCCAACACTTTCTGAATTATTAACAAACGTGCTAGAAGAAAAACCAAACACCTTGACTGAATTGGCCATCTCTCTATTTAAGGCGCAAATGCCTTACCATGGCATTCAGTTTTTACCACATCAAGTCAAGGCTATTGAGATAGCTATAAGTCTATTTATTCAAAACCCAAAAACAGGCACAGCCATTTTTTTGCCAACCGGTGCTGGTAAAACATTCATTACGTTAATGAGCATGGCTCTACAACAACAATTGAGATATGTTGCAAATACTGAAGCGCTTTTCACACAATTGCCTGCAAAGATACAATTAGAAAGTTTAGCACAACGCATTCATTGCCTGCCTCAAACCCATTTAATTATTTGTCATGAGAGTTCGATGCCACAGTGGGAGCATGCATTCACTACAGTCGTAAATTTTTGCTCTCTCAACAACACTTGGGTGACACTACGTCCCAAATCGAACTCGCAAAGCACTGTTGAAACAGTGACTGAATTAACGCCAGATGTTGTGCTTGTAACCCTCGCTGTATTGTCACCACCTTTTTCCCCTAACCCAAACCTTCCGAAACTATTCGATTCAAAAGACTGTGATGACAAAGCGCTCAAAGCCCTTAAAAGTAATAAGGTCCAGCAACTGACATGGGTGTTTGTGGAAATTTGTTTACAGCTGATGATTCAAATAAAACAAAATCCTACTATGACGGGGGCAAGAGCGTTTATTTGGAATTATCAAGAAATTATGACTTGCCTCAAAGCAGTGCTTGACCATAAGGAAGGGCATAGCCTCGGTGCTCTCTTAAACTTTCAGACATTGATTGAACATTTTCTATCAGTTTTTCATTCTTCATCTCTTAATATAGAGATGCTTGAGAACTTATATTTTTTTCTGAAAAACGGACACGCCCAATCAACTTGGCAAGAGTTCCCTGCTTTGTCTGTCGTTGTTGATGACTATCAGAATGCAGTCGGCAATAAATCGCAAACGATAGAGGCGCTTAAGCGCCGCATGTTGGCACTTGAAGAAACTTTTTCTGTTTTTCTAGCAACCACCACTAACCAAACTCTCTACTGCTACTCTCCATTCGTTACTCAATTCCTCGGTCCATCACCAGAGACTCAAGAGCAGCACATTATAACTGCCGAGAATTGTGGAGAACCACCTGAACGGCTTAGTAAAAGAGCAATGGTTCATTATTCTCCATCAGCGAAGGAACGTCTTGCTCGTGAAAAAGATATTATTATTGAGAGGATTGTTCTTGCATTATGTAGGGGAAATCATCAATTTCCGAATGCTCCCATCGATCACACTAAAATATCTGAAATGATTGCGCCTCACTTTACTAAAGACTCAGCTTTGATTGTGCCACTCATTACTTCTGAACAAATGGGTACAATGCAATACGATCATTTGAGCTTGCAACGTGACGGCATAGAAGCTATATCGTCTGTCCTAGACAAAGAACTTCATTTAATCAAAGAAAAGCTGAGTACCTCTAAAACACAGGAAGATTTACTTTCGTTAATTCGCTATTTCGTTGAGAGACTACACAATATTTACTATCAACTCCAACCTAAACCTTTTAAGTTAACTGTGAATCAAGAAATATATGCTCGTCTTACCCCTTGTTTTTGCTTAATAATGGATACCTTTATTGAGCAAATCTTTTCTATATTTTTTAACCAATGCTCGTCAAAAGGGTTTGAACATCAACTCCAAAGTGAAGAAGCCGTTGCAGAGATGACGCGCTGCATTGCGGGAGCATTTTATATTATCGGAACTGCGCGTGACTCTGTGTTTGAAACTTTATATCCTGCCCAGTTTGTTGCAAATACTACGACAGATCCCAAAGGCAAAGGGCCTGCAGTTGCGCCGGCTGTGCGGCAAGGGCTTGTATTTGCAGTGCAGCGAACCATCGCTAGCACTTGTAGGCTCCAAGGTAAGACTTTAGAAAGAAGAAAGCAGCAACCGCCTGATGTGGAAAAGGCTCAACAGGTCCCCTTGCTCATTCATCAGGTACCGCAGATGATGGAAGGTGTTTTCCCATTGCTGATGCTCCCTGAAGTGAGACGAATATTATTGCTATTCTTTTATAAAGAAAATTCAAACAATCATCCGGTCATTGGCCGCAATAGAGATATTCGACTCCTAATTTTTTCTCATTTATTGCGGGGGGGCTTTACTACAACTTTAAACATCCCTTTTTTACCGAAAACAAAATCTAAAGGGAGGAAGCAGCTGCCGCCGGTGACGGTGGTGCCGCCGAGCATCACCCCATATACCAAACGCTTTAAACAAAACGCTGCAGGTGCTGCAGTGCTCATGCCAGTAGGAAGCGAGCTACCTGCTGCTACTTTTCAGTTGCAAGAACTGACGAGCAATGATGGCGTTGGTGCTACAGGTGGCGTTGGTGGGCTTGTGCTTTTGGGTGAAGTAGATGACACGGGAGTTAGTTATGTTGTTCCCAGCATTTTCTCAGGAAATCAAATGCAACTCCTATCATATTTGTATGACCATACTCCTTCTATTGCATCACTGACATTTGATCGAGATTATATCAAAGAAGTGGGTTTGGAAAATTTACGAGAAAAATTTCGTCCATTAGATCTTTTACGAACCCATTATGCTGCTTTACGTAGAACTGAACCTTCAACACCAAAACACCTGCTTATTCCGCCTGAATTGATGGAACTTTATCGCGAATTCAAAGCAGCGCAATTAATTAGAGTAGCACTCAAAGAAGAACATAGAGCGCAGCGACCGAAAGTCGTTTCAGCTCGCCGTGAATTAACCTTACCTACCACTAAAACAACAACATCACCAGACAAAGAATTATATACGACAGCAATGATAAAATTAATAAATGAGGGTTCTGAGTGGATGAGGGGTAAAGGGGGAGATACCGTTGAATTAATGAAGCAATGCTTCAGAAACATGATAGAAGAGATTGCTAACGAATTTGAGCACCAACGGCAGCAACAGCAGCAGTTACAAAACAGCGAACAACAGTTACGTGAGCAGCAGCAATATCTTGAAATGCTACTACCTGGTCTTGCTGGACCATTGGTGCCCTTAGCGTCTGTTGTGCCTGGCTGGGGACAACTTGATGCTGTTTTACCTGATGCTGTTTTACCTGATGCTGTTTTACCTGATGCTTTTTTATCTGATGTAGCGCAGACAAAAAAGGACGATCAAGAGACGGGACCGGTCGATCAAAAGCGAAAAGCAGCAGATGGTCCTGAAGAAGAACGCGCAACTTATTCTAAGGAAGAAGAAGGCTCAACTTGGCCTAGAAAAAAAGCACGCGTAACCTATTTTTGGGAAGAAGCACGTGCAACTTATTCTGAGGAAGAAGAAGGCGCAACTTGTTCTGTAATATTTTACGGTCGCGGCAGTGTGCCACCAGAAAATCTGGGGCCAAAAAATCTGGGGCCGTTTTTAAAAAGAGGCCATCCACCCACACCTCGCTAGTGCCTCATCAATATTTGATTTTAGGGTAATTCAGTTAAGGCTTCATCATCCTAGAATCAGCAGTTGAAAGCTACTGCGAAAGCTTAATGCACTAAATCTAGAAATTTTTCTCGGACTTTTTAATTTCACCGTACGGGTGAGTACGCCTTCAATTAAAAAGTCCAATAAAAATTCCTATCTTCAGCACCTTAAGCTTTCTCGCTACGCCTTCAACTGCTGATTCTAGGATCCCGCGGATTGACCGCGGGATCCAAAAAATCCTGACAAACTATACTGCGTGCGGTCAAGCCGCGGGATGACAGTAACTGCGGGATGACGGTAACCGCGCGCAGTATAGTTGCAGAGATAACTTCCAAACGATACTATCCTTCCTGTCAGCAACAAAAAAAGGATTTTACGATGACAAACAGCTCTGTTTCTCATAAAAGCCGCTTGGCCTGTCTATTACTGTGTTTTTTTCTGGGTATTCTCGGTGTACATCGATTTTATGTTGGCAAAATTGGCACCGGCATTTTAATGATTTTAACCGCCGGTGGTTTAGGGATTTGGGTATTAATCGATTTAATTATGATTCTAGTCGGCTCCTTTACAGATAAACAAGGTAAGTGGGTTTATCACTGGATGTTTCAAGCACCAAAATAATCCTATACCGTGCGCGGTCACTCGTCATTGCAAGAATTTCCAATGACGAGTTTGCTCAACACCTAAAGATCAGCACTCTTTTCATCTATTGGCGTCCAGGTTAAATCTAAATTCTTTGCTGCACTCACTTCATCCAAACGACGCACAGGCATAGTATGCGGTGCATTTTTTACTAACGCCGCATCGGTTTTAATTTCATTTAAAATGATTGTCATCACTTCAACAAACTGATCTAACTGTTGCAGACTTTCTGTTTCAGTCGGTTCAATCAATAAACATTCTGGAATTAACAAAGGAAAATAAACAGTCGGTGCATGGATACCATAATCCAACAAACGTTTAGCCACATCGAGTGCTTTCACACCATAGGCTTGCGTTAATGGTTTGATGGTAATAATAAACTCATGTGAGGCCAAACGATCGTTCAAAGCAATGGTATAACCTACTTCACGTAATTTATTCATTAAATAATTAGCATTCAGCGTTGAATATTCTCCAACGCGTTTCAACCCTTTGCGGCCTAACAAACGACAATAAATAAATGCTCTTAATAAAACACCCGCATTACCATGAAAAGCCGACAAGCGACCAATCGATTGTGGCCGTTCTTTTTTTGAAAGCCAAACATACTCTTGATTTTGTAGAGCAACCATAGGTATCGGTAAATAAGGCGCTAATTTTTTATTACACGCAACCGGACCTGCGCCAGGCCCACCACCACCATGTGGTGTAGCAAATGTTTTATGTAAATTCAGATGCATTACATCAAAACCCATGTCGCCAGGTCGCACGGAACCTAAAATCGCATTGAGATTCGCGCCATCGTAATATAAAAGACCTCCAGCCTCATGAACAATCTTTGCAATTTCTTTTATGTTTCTTTCAAACACACCCAATGTCGAGGGATTAGTCAGCATAATACCCGCTGTTTTTGGGCCAACCATTTGCTTTAAAGCTTCGATATCCAAATCGCCGTCGACTTTAGTCGGCACTTCTTTCACAGTAAAACCACACTGCATCGCTGAAGCAGGATTCGTTCCGTGTGCTGCATCTGGCACAATCATTTCCGTTCTATTGAAATCATGATGATCTCGATGATAAGCAGCAATCATAGCCACACCAACGAACTCTCCTTGCGCACCTGCCATGGGTGTCAAGCTAACCGCCGCCATACCCGTCAATTCTGTCAAATAAGTTTGTAATTCATAAAAACATTGCATCGCACCTTGGCTGTCATGAATATCCGAGAGCGGATGCAAATTCGAAAATCCAGGTAAGGTCGCATATTTATGTGCAGCACGCGGATTATATTTCATGGTGCAAGAACCCAACGGATAAAAATGCGTGTCGATCGAAAAATTTTTTCGAGACAATCGTGTGAAATGACGAACGACTTCCAGCTCTGATAATTCAGGTAATAATAAACGTGTTTTGCGCTGCTGCGTTTTAGGAATACGGTGCGTTTTATTCATTGAGTAATGATGAGCAGTTGTTTTACGTGTTTGAGTAGATTGATTAAAGATTGTCATAAAAATTATTCCATATAAGCAGCATTATTAATGGACGATAAAACATGAGTCACCGCGTTAACATAACGATGGAGATCAGCATCATTTTTAGTTTCCGTAGCACATACCAACAAACAATTTTTCATCTCTGAATAATAATCAGATAAATCCAAACCCGCTTGTATCGATTGCTGACGCATGGCTTGTAAAAATGTATTGGCACAAACAGGCAACTTAATTACAAATTCATGAAAAAATTCATGCTTACAAACAGGCTCAATGCCGTCAATCGTGAGCAAACTATCGTATAATTTCGTGCTATTAGCATGTGACTGTTGCGCTGCACTGACTAATCCATCGGGGCCCAATAAACTCAGATAGATAGTCGCAGCAGTCACGAGCAAGCCTTGATTGGTGCAAATATTAGAAGTGGCTTTTGCACGACGAATATGCTGTTCACGCGCTTGTAGCGTTAATACATAACCAATACGACCTTCGCTATCTTTTGTACGACCCACAATTCGTCCTGGCATTTGTCTCACATGTTTTTTCTTGCAGCAAATAAAACCAAAATAAGGTCCACCAAATGACAGTGGCACACCTAATGGCTGGCCTTCGCCACAAACAATATCACAACCTAACTCACCCCAACTGCCTGGCTCTTTTAAAATAGCCAAAGCGGTTGGATTGACGACAGCGATCGATAAAATATTGTGGCGCTCTGCAAAATGCATAAACGCATCCACCTCTTCTATTTGACCTAGAAAATTAGGTTGCGGAATCACAATCGCCGCTATTTCATCTGCTTTCATGTCAGCAAGCTTAGATAAATCTGTGACGCCATCAGCGGTGATAGGTAATCGCAACACATCGATATTTTGTGTAGGCAACACCGTTGCTATGACTTCACGATAATGTGGGTGCAAACTATCCGGCACAATAACTTTAGTCACTTTGTTTTTATTTAAACGCACTGCCATTAAAATGGATTCCGTCAACGCACTCGCACCATCATATAAAGAGGCATTGGATACCTCCATGCCGGTTAGACTCGTCATCATGGTTTGGAATTCATAAATTAATTGAAGATTCCCCTGACTCGCTTCTGGTTGATAAGGTGTATAGGCAGTTAAAAATTCCCCGCGACCCACAATATCCCAAACCGCTGCAGGAATATAATGCTCATAAGCCCCACCTCCAATAAAGCACGTACCTGGTTTTAAATGAGATTGTCGTTCTTGCATCAAACGTGCTAACTCATTTTCTGTGATACCTTCTGGAATATGATTGATTTGATATTTTTTTAAATCTGTCGGAATTTCAACAAACAAATCTTCAATAGAGTTTGCTTTGCAAGCCTCTAGCATTTGTTTAGTTTCTACGTCCGTATGCGGGATAAATGGCATTAGTTATGTTCCTTTTACATTGTGCAGAGGGCTGTTAGTACGCGGCACTGTGTCCTACCGATGCTTGACTGTCTACCGACGTCTGCCCGCTTACGTTGTGCGCGGTACTGTTTTGTGCACAACGCTGTTAATCACCTAGCCGCTGACAAAGTGCGCGGTACTATTTTGTGCGAGACGCTGATATTAAGCACACTCTGCTTCATAAACATCTGCACTGAGTAATTTTTTAAAATCGGCCGAATTCGTGAGTTTTAATTTAAATAACCAGCCCGCACCGTAAGGATCTTCATTCACCAAGTGAGGAGATGCTTCTAGCGCTTCATTAATGGCTGTAATTTCACCTGCTAAAGGCGCATAAACATCTGAAGCTGTTTTCACTGATTCAACGACAGCGGCTTCATCGCCTATACAAAATTTTTTATTTAGCTCTGGTAACTCAACAAACACTAATTCACCTAACTGTGCTTGAGCATGATCAGTAATACCGACCGTCACTTCGGTATCATTTTCTTTTCTAATCCATTCATGTGTTTTGGTATAAAAAATATTGGTGGGGGTGTTAGACATTAGAGTTCTCCTTATAAACAACTTTGCCGTTGCGTACAAACGGTGGTTCCACGACCTTAACAGATAACAATTTTCCTCGACGATCAACACTCAACTGTCCTGACATTGTGTCAGGCACTTTCGCTAAAGCAATGGAGCAATTAAGTGTCGGTGAAAAACTACCACTCGTGATAATACCCTCTCGCCCACTATCATCAATGACCTTTTGCCCTTCACGTAATACGCCTCCTTTTTCTAAAAGAAGGCCAATAAATTTATATTGAATGCCTTTGGCTTTCGCCATCAGCAATGCTGTTTTACCTATAAATTCTCGATCATTTTTGCAAGCAACCGTCCAAGCTAATCCGGCTTCATAAGGCAAAGTGGTTTCATTCATATCGTGACCATATAAATTCATACCGGCTTCGAGTCGCAGCGTATCACGCGCACCTAAACCACAAGGTCTCACACCAACCTTTAATAATTTTTGCCACAACACCGGCGCATCATTCGCTGGCAAAATAATTTCAAGCCCATCTTCACCGGTATAACCTGTGCGTGCGATCCAGTTCGTTTTTTCAAAACGACCTGAAAATGGTTTGAGGTCTTCGACAGATAATCGCGTGGCTTGTTGAAATAACGCGATGGCTTTGGGGCCTTGCACAGCGATCATCGCTAAATTGGGCTGCTCTTGAATAGTCAGATGAAATTGATTGGCATGATGGTTAATCCAAGCCATATCTTTATCATGCGTGGCTGCATTTAATACGAGACGATAATGATCTGCGGCAATCCAATACACAATTAAATCATCAATCACACCACCCTTTTCATTTAACAAGCAACTGTATAAAGCTTGTCCTTCAAACGTTAATTTATTAATGTCATTCGCTAGCAAATATTCTAAAAATTTTTTGCTGTCCTGACCTTTTAGATCAACAACATTCATATGAGAGACGTCAAACATACCCGCGGCTTGACGCACAAACTGATGTTCTTGTAATTGTGATGTGTAATGAATGGGTAGTTCCCATCCGCAAAAATCAACCATTGAGCCGTTGAGTTGCAAATGCATATCATAAAGTGGGGTTTTGTGGGTCATTTTTCATCCTAATTTTATCTGCGCGCGATACATCGCTTCGTCACAAATCATCAAAGCCCAATTTATGACGAAGCGAAGTATATTACGATGCCTTATTCCGATTCAAGCGGCAACGTCACTAATGCTACCAACCCACATGGTTTTTTATTTTTAAGCACAATCTCTCCACCATGACTACGAATAATATCGCGTGCCACCGATAACCCTAAACCTGTGCCAACAATATCGGGTGAACGTGCAGGATCCACTCGATAAAAAGGTGAAAACACTTTTTCTTTTTCATTCTCTGGAATACCAGGGCCTTCATCCGCAATTTTGATCACCACCTGCGCATCGGTCACACTGAGTGATACTTCTGTATTTTTTCCGTATTTAATAGAATTTTCTATCAAATTAGAAATGGCGCGTTTCAAGGGCAATAGCCGACCAAAGAAAGGCAGTCGCTCGATACTTAAATGAGATTTTACGTCATACCCTAAATCAATTAATTCTGCGATTAATGTTTCCACTAACGCATTTAAATCAAATTTTTCCATAGGCTCTTCTTGATCATAATCACGTGCAAATGCCAAAATAGAACCAATCATTTGATCCATTACATTTAAATCTTCAACGGTTTTTTTATACTGCACTTTGTCTTTAATATTTTCTGCACGTAATTTTAAGCGTGTGATAGGCGTTCTTAAGTCATGCGAAATGGCTGCTAACATTTGTGTTCGATCTGTAATTAAACGTTTTAACCGTGCTTGCATTTCATTAAACGCTTCACCTAATTCTCGAACTTCTATTGGCCCATCCGTTGGCATCGGTGGCGCGTTCATGTCTTTACCAAAACGCTTTGCTGCAACACCTAGCTGCTCTACCGGCATTGCCAAACGCTGAACAGCCCATAAACATAACATAAGAATAGCGATGGTTAACACAACGATGGACGCAATAAAACCACTGAATAACCAAGGATGCTCTGCTCGATATATCGATATATTCAACCAACGTGAATCTGCTAATGGCATGCTTAAACTGAGTTGATCAGGGTTATCACGCACCATGGTTCGCAATAGCTCGGGTTCCGTGGCAAACAACAACTGAGCATTTTCTAATGGGCTGGATGCAATCGAAACTTTAAGGCCACGTTTTGGCAAAGTCCGTATGATAGTGGGTAAATCTTGAATACCCACTACTTTGACTAACGTCGTAAAACGCACTACTTCTGCACTCACTTCGGCTATCGATGCCCGACCTGCACTCAACGTAAAATAAGTGTTGAAGATAAACAAACCGGCTGCTTGAATTAAAACAAAACCAAACAATAAAAACGCAAAGGTTTGCGTTGCTAAACGACTAGGAAAAAATTTCTTTTTAATCACACATCATTCTCCGGAGCTACTTCAGGTGTAAATTGATAACCTCCCCCACGCACGGTAATAATGACTCTAGGATTTTTGGGATCGATTTCAATTTTTTTGCGTAACCTCGCCACTTGTACATCAATCGTTCTATCAAAGGGCCCTGCCTCTCGTCCACGCGTTAAATCTAATAGCTGATCACGATTCAATGTGCGCTGCGGATGTTCGATAAAAGCAATTAATAACTCATACTCACCCGCTGATAAAGGAATTGCGATATCCCCTGACGCCATTAAGCGCCTTTTATTTCGATCCAGCACCCAATCCAAAAAGCGAATATTAGGCATGCTGGCAACAGCAGACGCTTTGCGTTTTTCAGCCAAAGGACCCGCTGCTCTTCGCAAAAGCGCTTTAATACGTGCCAATAATTCACGTGGATTAAACGGCTTACAAAGATAATCATCCGCACCAATTTCAAGACCCACCACGCGATCCGCTTCTTCACCGCTGGCGCTCAGCATGATAATCATGACTTCTGATTCTTCACGCAATTGCCGACATAAAGTAATGCCATCATCACCTGGCATCATGACATCCAAGACAATTAAATCGATTTTCGCTTTTTTAAGTTGGCGCCTCATTTCAAAACCATTGTGAGCGATAGAAACTCTTAGACCATGCTTAGAGAGATAATCAGCAATGAGCTCACAAATTTGAGCATCATCATCGACAACTAAAATGTGGGACTTGTGTAGAAAATTCATGGGGCTTTTTCGCTTTTTTATGATGGGATCAACAGGCTTGCAGTATAGGGTACTGGCTTAATATCGACAAGATTTGACAGATTTGATGATGCAAGGGGTGCTCTTCGCATATTTCATTGACTCTTCCAAAATGCCCGTGGTTATAAATCTTGCCGTCATATATGGACTCGCCCACCGTTGCAAAATCACGACGATTCCTAAAGAGCAGGATAGCGACCAACAGTAAATATTGGCAGATGGGCTATAGTTGAGTGGAGCCATAAAAAAGCATGTATTAATCAAATAAGAACAAGGGGAGCGTTATGAAAATTTTCAACAAAAAAATAATCACAAATTTACTGGCTGGCATTCTATTGCCTTCAAGTCTATTTATTTCAATAACTCATGCAGGGGTTGGTAGCAGCAAAGGCTTCAGTGATTTGGATGCATTTACCTCTTCCGGTACCTGGGAAGAACCTGAGTTGATTATAGTTGATTTCGAAAGCGACGGCCTCTTGACCAAATCTGCAGCAAAAGGTTTTCTTCCATCTGCATCTGATACTCCACCGCAACGCTTAGATCAGGAAGCGGAAAGCTTAATGAGTCAAGCAGGCACAGAGGAGAAAAGCGCAGGTGCGGTTATAAAATCTGCGCAGGAGTACCCTAACTTGGCGAAACACGGGCTACTCGATGACGGTGATGACACAGGAGATGAGAATGCTTTGGGCGATGACCTAGAAGACCTAGGTGGACTTTAACTTAATCGACACATTGGTGAAAAACCATGAGTACGCATTTCAAATCTCAATAAAATAATAGGAGTCAACCTATGCATAGATCTCCAATGTAAATTTTCGCTTGAGAGGGCTCATGGCAAGCGGACTACTGGAACGTACAAAGAGGGTAATTGCTGCTGCTGTCCCAAGGACTACCATCAAACACGTTGCTTTCTTTAGAGACTTAACGTCGACAGTCCTTGGATGTGCACCCCCGGATGGCCTGCGAATGGAAATAATCTCTCATTCTACAAGTGAGTTGGCTGCGCGGCGCCATTTGAAAACGTGATATTTATCACACTTTACGCGCCAAAAATGTGTTGTTTATCACGTTTTATTAGCTTAAAGTGTGATAAATATCACGTTTTTGAAGGATGCCTGATCTTATGATGAGAAATATTTTAACCCAGTTGCAACAATGGAAAGCGAAAAATAATCGTAAGCCATTGATTATCAATGGGGCAAGGCAGGTTGGCAAGACTTACGCTATACAAGAATTTGCGAAATCATTTTCGAACTCTGTTTATATCAACTTTGAAGAAATGACCGATGTTGCTGACATATTCGTCCAAGATCTGGATCCTTTGCGCATAGTAAGTGCATTGGCTTTATATACTCGTGAAAAAATTGAGTCTGCGAGGACTTTGATTATTTTTGATGAAATTCAAGCCTGCCCTCGTGCGGTGACTTGCTTGAAATATTTTTGCGAAAAATTGCCAGAGCATTTCATTGTGTCAGCAGGTTCACTGCTTGGCGTCAAGCTGAGAAGAGGTGGGGTTAGTTTTCCGGTTGGGAAAGTTGAGTTCATGGATTTGTTGCCGATGAGTTTTTTTGAATTTTTAGAAGCAGTGAACGAAGCGCAGCTGAGACAATATTTAGAATCGAAACCCACTAAAGTAGAAGAGCCATTTCATCAGCGATTGTTAGATTTATTGAAAACTTTTTTTTGCGTTGGTGGTATGCCAGAAGCGGTTGCAACTTACGTACGTACGAAAGATTTGAATGAGGTACGTCAAGTGCAAATGAATATTTTAAGAAGTTATGAGTTGGATTTTTCTAAATACGCAACGCCTACTGAAGTGATAAAAATAGCGGAAGTATGGAAAATCTTGCCAAGCCAGATGGCAAAGGAAAATAAAAAATTTGTATTTTCGGCAATTAGTCAAAGTGCGCGAGCGCGTGAATATAGGTCAGCCTTGCAGTGGTTATACGATGCAGGCTTGATCTATTTTGCACATAATATTAATACCCCTAAAAAACCATTGTCTTCCTATATCAATTTGAACGCCTTTAAAGTGTATTGTTTAGATGTTGGTTTGCTGGCGGCTAAAAGTCATTTGGATATGCGAGTACTTTTGCAAGGCGATACATTATTTACTGAATTTAAGGGCAGTTTGACTGAAAACTATGTAGCGTTTGTTTTGGCATCAACGATGAATCGGGATGAACTGTATTATTGGACAACAGGTTCAGGAGCAGAAGTTGATTTTATTATTCAATTAAATAATGCGTTGTATCCGTTAGAAGTGAAAGCAGGTTTGAGTCGTGAAAAAAAAAGTTTGCAAAGATATCACGCACTATATTCACCAAAAGCCATTATTCGCACCTCTCAAAGAAACTTCGAGATCAATGGAGAGTTTGTAAATGTGCCGTTGTATTGCTTAAGTCAACTAGAATTAATTGTGCATTCACTGTCAGAGAAGTGAACTGCATGAGAGAACACTCCATATCCTAAATTAAGTTATACAGCGCGGTCACAAATTTCAAAATCGTTTAAAGATGACCTCAAGGTGAAAGATAAAAACAAAACTCATGACACCGCCACCTTCACAAAATAATTTTTGATCGCCGGTGTATCACTGACCCAATTCAATAAAAATTGTCGACCATTGACAGCCCAACGATGATCACTCGTAAACCCTCGATGCAAAGCACGCAATCCTAAAATCATTTTTTGATTATGAGCACGACGCTCTCGTGCATATTTGCGTAACGTTTTATATCGACCTATTTCACTATCGGCCAACATGAGTTGCGTTAATAAATCGACATCTTGAAATCCTAAATTAACACCTTGCCCTGCGAGTGGATGAACCACATGCGCACTATCTCCCACTAACGCAAAATTATTTTGCACATACTGTTTACTATGTTGTTCCATTAAAGGGATCGCTTTAATAGGTGTTAAACAAACTAATCGACCTAAGCGATTTTCAAATTGCTGCGTTAATCTTGTATTGAATTCACAGGCAGTTAACGACAATAAAACTTCCGGCTCAGTGGTTGACCACACAATCGCACATTGATGCTTGTTTTTAAGGGGCAACAATGCTAACGGACCGGTTTTTGAAAATACTTGCCAAGCGGTCATTTCATGTTGTTTTTCTGTTTCAATGACAGCAACTATGGCGGATTGTTGATAGGAAATATTTTCTATTTCAATTTTAGCGGCTTGTCTTAACCATGAATGCACACCATCGGCACCGACAATTAAATCAGCTTGTAACGCCTGTCCATTGTTTAATTCTAAACACGCTTTATTGTCTCGATTAAAATAGTGCATGGGCTCAGTAGGACAAAAGATATTGATATTGGAATATTGCGACAATAACTGCCAAGCAATTTTTACGATGACGTGATTCGCCACAATATGGCCTAAATATTGAGCGGGAATCATCCCCGCATCAAAAGTAATTTGACCATTGCCAGTATTATCCCAAACAAACATTTTGTCATAAGGACTTAAGACACCCTGTTTTTCGAGCAAAGGCCATACATCGATAGATTGCAGTAATTGTTGAGACTGATGATTTAACGCAACGACACGCGCATCAAGTGCATCATAGTCTTTAAAAATAGGCTTTTTTGCTTCAATTAACGCAACTTTTTGATTAGCTTTCGCAAATTTTAAAGCGGTGACAAGACCCACCATGCCGGCACCAACAATGATGACATTGTACATATCAAGCCTCTGATATTTAGTTAGGTAATGAGTGGTCCATTGCAAAATGAGTTTCGGCCCTGGATGTCTGCTCAGTAGTACTCGCTGAAAATTGCGTTACATGCGACCACTCGCCAAGACCTGTTGGCGTCAGCTTCAGCCCGCGCATCAGTTTTGGTACATAACCGCCATGTCCTACTCCCAGTTTTGCCACCCACTGTTCTAAGCCCGGCAACAACTCGGCCGCTAAAAATCCCAGCATTTTGGTAGCTTTTAAAATCGGTATTTTTTGCCAAATATGCGCGACTTCTGTCAAGCGCATAATATTTTTTTGGTCGGATTGTCTTTTCGTCTCATAAGCATCCAGTTGATCACTGACAATCAATTCCGCTAATAATGCAATATCTCTCAAAGACAAATTTAAACTCTGCGCTGCCAATGGCAAAAACGTATGTGCTGCATTACCAATTAAAATTAAGCCTGGTTGCTGCTGCCGCTGACTGATGATTCTGTCGAGTCGATAACTACCTGTGCGAGTAACCTCTAAAATGCGACCGAGCCTATAACCAAAGGTCTCTTGTAGAACACGACAATAATCTTGGGCAGAATAAGCTTCAACGGCTGCCCATTGTGACACCGGCATTGTCCATACCAAACCGCATTGCTTCACTTCACCTGGCAAAATAGCGAAAGTGCCTAAAGTTGAAAACCTTTCATAAGCCGTTGTCGTGCTATTTCGATTCAACGATACCGTTGCTGTCATTGCAACTTGCTCAACCGATTTTTCTTCTGCATCAATGCCAGACAACTCACGAACGGCTGAATGCGCACCATCCGCACCAATAATCAATCGACAAGTAATAGTTTCAATTTGATTTTTACTGACAAATTGAATCTGACAATTATTTTTTGCCGTACTGACCGACTGTAAATTTTGAATGGGGACAATCTCGACATTTGGCAAATTCACTACCCACTGATACAAACTTTTTTGCAGTTCACAATAAGGCAACACATAACCTAACACTGGGAGTCGTATTGCTTCTGCGTTGATACGCACTGCGCCAAATTGATTTTGCTGAGAAATATGCACGGCTTCAATTGCAGAAGCTGAAAAAGCCAGCGTCTGCCACAAACCCAATGTTTGCAGCAATTGCTGACTCGTATAAGACAAAGAAATAGGACGGACATCTTCATGGCCCTGCAAAACAGCCGGCAAGTGTTTTTCAAGCAGGCATATTTTATAAGGCTGATTTTGCAAACAAGCGGCCAAGCTCAAGCCCGACATACCCGCACCCACAATGACAATATCAACGTCTCGCTTCATTAAGCTGATGCCATCAACGCTTCAATCTCATCGACTTCTTTAGGAACACCCGCACTCATGATTTCTGAGCCTTCTTTCGTAACCAAAATATCATCTTCAATACGAATCCCCATTCCCCACCACTTTTTGTCAACGCCTTCTGTACCATGCGGAATATAAAGGCCGGGTTCACAGGTAATAGTCATACCCGGTTCAAAAGGAATCCATTTGCCTAGCTCAAGATCTCGATACATGCCACCCACATGATCATGCACATCCATGCCAATCCAATGGCCTAAATTGTGCATGTAGAATTTTTTGTAAGCGCCTTCTTCATACAGTTTTTCAGGATCCCCTTTTAACAAACCCAAACCAACACATTCTTCAGTAATGCGTTTACGAGCAAACACTTGATATTCATGATAATCAAACCCTGGCTTGATCAATGTAATCGCTTCTTTTTGCACACGTAGAACCGCTTCATACAAATCACGTTGATCTTTTGTAAAGCGACCATTGATAGGATAAGTTCGAGTGATATCTGCGGCATAACCTTGATAATCTCCTCCAGCATCAATCAGCAATAAATCACCATCATTTAATTCAGATTTATTTCTATGATAATGCAATATCGTCGCATTATTGCCGGCAGCAATAATGTTGGAATAGGCCGAACCATTACAACCTCGACGTTTAAATTCACCCGTAAATAACGCGTCGAAATCATTTTCGTTCATACCAGGCTTACACCGACGCATCGCTTCACAATGAATGTCTGCCGAAATTTTTGCAGCAGTTCGCATTGTATTTATTTCATCATCATCTTTAATTAAACGCATGCGTCGAATCATATAATCAACATTCTCAAGTGCTTTGGGCACAATCACACCTGCGCGTGATTGTTGCTGCAATTCATCCAAACACACTAAGACTTCATTTAACAAAAGTGAATTAGATGTTAAGAGAAGATAGACACGTTCTCGTCCTTTCATTGCATTCGATAAAAAATGTGTAAACTCGTGAATTGGAAAAGCCTGATCCAAACCATAATCACGCACCGCCCCTTCTTGACCCGCACGCGGTCCCATCCACACTTCTTGCGCGGGATCTCTGGGACGATTAAACAAAATACTTTCACCCTCTGCTCGACCAGGCACCAACATTAAAATTGATTCCGGCTCACTGAAGCCCGTCAGGTAATAGAGATTAGGGTTTTGACGAAATGGATAGTCCATATCAGGACCAAACGGCACTTCGGGTGCCGAGGCAATCAGTGCAATACCATTTTTGCCAATGGTTTTTAGAAGCCGTTGTCGACGATTGAAGTAAACTGACATGATACTATCCTCTTATTAAATTTTGCTCATGACCTGCTTAGGCCCCGATTACATATAGGGTGGCCTTGCTAAAACCGAAATGAATAACGTCAATCATTGTATACACTATGCATGAGGAATCAATAAAAAATAGCTTGTTACCTATTGACTTAAAAAACATTTCCCTCTAGTCTTAAGCCTTCTCATGTCATTCAACAGCTTAGTGTTTGAATCTACTACAAGGATGGTGACAATGAACACAACGGACCTCAGCAAGCTCGAATTTAAAGTATCTTCTCTGCTAGAGTCTCTTGAAAAATTGCAAAGTGAAAACCATTCGCTTCGCAAAAAACTATCTAAAACCCTCCAATCCAAAATTGAATTACAAGAAAAAAATAAGCTTGCCGCGGCGCGCATTCGTCAAATCATTAACCACCTAAGGGAAAATTTCTCATGAGCGACGGTCAACTGATGGAAGTCAGCATTCTCGACCGAGAATACAAAATCAAATGCCCCCCAGAACAAACTCAAGAGCTACAAGAAGCTGCTCGCTTGGTGGATAATCGTATGCGTGAATTACGCAAAGCTGGTCACAACAGCTCCTCTGAACATGTCGCTGTTGTCACCGCTTTAAACATGGCTCATGACCTCATGCTAACAAAACAACAAAAGCACTCTTATATCGACATGATGAGCAACCGCATCCAAGAGCTACATCAAAAAATTGATCAAGCGATTGAGGATGCCGAAGCTAACGCCGCTCTCTAACTTGAGAGTCCTAAGTTCTCCATATTAATTTAACTTAAATACGAACAGTTAATTGATTTGTTTATTGAAAGAGAATATCCCTCCATCAGATAAAATCTGGTTTTTTTATTTCACGATAAAAATGATCTAAAGATCGGCTATTGCTCGCTGAGATTGGTTTTCGATTGATGGAAAGGTTGGACTCTCTAGCTAGTAAAGAAGAAGAAAAGAAAAAGGTCTAGAAAAGCACCTAAATCAATGGCAAAAATTTTGGTTCGATGGGAATCATCGTGATTTTGCAAAAGTGATATCCCATCATTGCGATACGCAATCGAAGCAATCCAGAGGAAATCCTGTATTTTCTAGATTGCTTCGCTTGCATATCGCAATGACAGCAAGCTTTAAAACCACGGGCATTCCCGAAGAGCCAAAAAGAATCAATGCCACAACAAAAATCAATGGACGTGATAGCAACAGCAATACGTGTTGTTGCGTTTTAATTAATAATGATTCAATTTTAGCCGGAATATACGATTTCAGTCGATTTTGGAAGGAACCACCAAACTGTTGCAGGGCTAGCACTACAATTAAATACAACTTTCTGGAGTTCCTCTATGCTTAATGTAATAATGCGCATGAAAAAGCCCCATATTGCTTGGGTTTTTTTTTATTACTAAATAATCCATAAAGGCTTTCGTCTTTATTTTTAATTATCAGCGAGAATACAATGAAATTGAATCAATCTTTAAAATTAATCTTTGGCTTTACCGGCTTAGCTCTTATTGGCTTAGAGCTGACTGGTTGCGCTACCATTGCCAATGGTCGTTTTCAAAATGTGACTGTCAACAGCAAACCACAAGGTGCTGCTTGCCAACTCAGAAATAACAAAGGCCAATGGGCAATATCAACAACTCCACAAACCATCAGAGTTCATCGCAGCGCTGCTGCATTGCACATCATGTGCCAAAAACCGAGTTACAAAATGACAGAAGCTGTTTTTGATTCTTACACTAAGAAAATGCTTGCCGGCAATCTTGTGTTCGGAGGTATTATTGGTGGTGGCGTGGATGCTGCCGATGGTGCTGCATTCAGTTACCCCAATGTGATGACAGTCAATTTGAAAGCAGATCGTCACTATAGATAATCTTCATTTTTGGTCACACTTTCAAAAAGCCCAACGTTGTTTGGGCTTTTTTTGCAATATCTTACAATGATTGTAAGAATCAATGAAACTGAGATCAGAAAGGAAGCTGCATGCTTTATCACAACATTATCAATGCAATCACCCTATTTATTGAAGTCATTAATACAGGCAGTTTTGTTACAGCCAATCAAAAGTTAGGGCTATCTAAACCAACTGTCAGCCACGCCATTAGTAAATTAGAATCTCGTTTCAAAACCAAATTAATCAAACGAACCACACGCAAATGATCATTAACCGAAGCAGGGCAAATTCTTTATACGCGATGTAAAAATTTTGATGATTCATTAAATTCCGCTATTGATGAAATAGAAAATGGGTCCTTCCAATAACGCGATGTGCAACGCCCATTCAAAACCCCCTCTATTTTCCCTCGTCAAATAAACGAGGAAATACATGATGGACAACCTCAACGCATTAACCTTACTCACTAAAGACATTGAAGCAGTCAAGCAACAATTTTCGTGTTGGCGAAATCAAGCTAAAAATAAAGGAAAGCGCGTTGCATCATAAGTAAATGTTACTCAATATTCTGCTAAGAATTGATACGCGTCTACTTTTCATTCCTTTAATGTTCTCTTAAAAGTCCTTCTGTATTATTCGCAAATAACAACAAACTCTTTGATTCCGAGCCAAATCTTTTCACTCATCGCTTTTTTTGTGATCGGTTACAGATGAAGATGAAATTGTCTCTATCTGAATCTAAGTAACCGGCTTATATCCATTGTTTGCACTGAGAAGAGTGGCCGGCATTTTTATGTCAATAATAATTAATAGGTATTAAAGTTTTATGCCAAGAATATTAGAAATTCTGAAGAAAACTTCAGAATTATCAGCCCAGGATTCTACTACAATAGAGCATTTTATCCGTGATATCCAAAAAGAAAGCAAAAATATTACGTCATTAAATTCATTACGTGGCGGAGTGATCTTAGCTTTTTATTTCATACTGATATCTCATGATTCAAAGGAATTGGAGGTAACTGAAGCGCTGTTCAAAAACATTTGTAACGCGTTGCACTCCAACCATGCAGATGTGATGGCTCAGCAATTTTCAAGGTATCATTTTCAGGAAGGAGAACTTGATACTCTTTTAAATGCGATCTGCCAAACTAAAAAAAGCTTTTTTTTGAATATTTGTCTGTTGCTTTCTTCTAATCCTTACAACTACCCAATGGTTGCTAAAGCCTTGTCGACTGAAGGTTATTTAAAAGCCGCAATAGATGACCTCGCGCCTGCTACGCTAGATCGACTGATTATTATTTTTGATCAGAAGCATGCGCTCGAACAGCTATCAAAATCACAAGAAGTGCCTCACCCCGTTAAGCGTAGGATCGTAGAGGCTTTAGTGAAGCAAAGGCCGACAACGCTACCTCATCCCACAATACTATCCCATCACACGATCACGGGAGCCCGAGCTGAAGATCCATCCTTTGATTTACTCAAACCTATCAATGACCAAGAGCAAAACTTCTACAGCCTTCTTAAAAAAACTACTGAGGAAATAATTGAGGAAATAATAAGGGCAACTGACCATGACCCTTTGTCATTTGAGAGATTATATAAAAGTTGGTTACAAATCCTAAAAGATCAATATGATCCGCGTGACTCTCTAGTGGCAGCGCTATTTGCGATCCAATTTTTACCTGTTTTGTTGTCAGAAAGATTTAAGCAGTTGCCTTCTGTGGAAGCATTGCCAGAACCGAAGTATCTGCTTACAAAAGTGTATGATTGGGTTGCAGCGTTAGGGCGACACTACAATTTTTCACCCTTTCACGAAAGTGCAAGAATTATGGTGCGTTCTTTATATGAAATTATAGGCGCGTACACTATGGGGTACGACAATTGGGGGCAACCAACAAAAAGTTTTGTCTGGGCTACATTCATAAGCCATTCTCCAGAATTAATAAAAAACTTTGCAGATTTTAAACTGGATGACTTAATATGCTGTATTGAGACCTATCTTTATGATGATCGTATGCTGACATTTATGTCTCTTTTTGTTTCTTTGCATGCTCCCAATTTAGTTTCTTTGCATGATCTCAATTTAAATGGGAGCGCTATGCGCAAAATAAACAGCTTTGTTCAGGAGTTACTTAGAAAAGACTTTACTCAGCGAAAGACTCTGTTAACCCGATGGAAGCAGCAAACCCCAGATGTCGAGCCCTTAAATGAATCAACGACATCGGAGCAGCTTATTGGAATGATGGCGAGAATCAAACCAATTCAAGATGTTGCGCAGACTTATGCTAAAAAGTTGCGTCAGCAATATCTCGAGATATACCTTAAACTAAGAGATAACTTGATCAGAGGAAAATCTCAAACAGAGGAAAATATTTTATTTTGGCTAGAGCTTCTCTCGTTTGAAAATACTACACAATGCGTGGAGCAAGCGAATCAATTTCTAAAAACACATCCCCCATCATTTGAGCTAGCTGCCAAACTATGGCCAAACACACAGGTCTGGCTTATGTATAATGCCCAACTTCCCAGTGACTGGAAAATACAGGCTGCTTTTGATGGAAGATTTTGCAATACACTCTTCGCATCTAAAATCAATAATCCTTTTTTTCAGCAGCTGACTAAGGCAGATTTTGAAAAGATTGTCGAAATATTGTTAGACCCTAAAACGCCACCTGAAGTTATTACTAACTTTATCGAAAAACAATTTTTTCTAGCTTATCAAATCATTCAAATGATCATTAAAAAAAATTTGATCCTCGTTGCGCCAACAGCACTATTATCTGATCTAGTGAATGTTTTTATAGGCCAGAAATCCACTGACATAACGCCACCCACAATGCTTCAAATGTGGTACGCCGTTTTTCATGAAGCCCAACGCTATGTCATTGCGGAAAGCATACTGATCTATCTTGCTAAAAAAACACTGCCAATATCGGATAGAGACGAATTGCTTGTCTGGGTTATTGCTGAGTTAGAAAAAAACATCTCTATATTTTCAGGCGACACAACCCGCTTTTTACTTGAGTTGTATCGCTGCGAAGAAGAAAGGTGCTTAACGCCTAATCAAGAAAAAGCGGAATATGATAAACGATTAACACCCTCTGGCTCGCTGGGCCAAACAAGTGAGCAGACACTTTACACAGCGACTACAACACTCAAATTAGATAATGAAGAATCTATCCAACACTTCATCACTTGCTTAGAAACGCGAAATTTCAACGCGTTGAAACACACTCTATTGGAGATGAACGCTGATGAGAAAGCAAAGTTAATTTTCGAACTCATACGGGCTACCTATTTTAATGATTTCCATTTATTGACTATTAACCTTCGAATACCAGAATGTGAGGCGTTAATTGGCCTAGCACCTCAAAAATCTTTTCAAATAGGTTCGCAGACTAATTCGCTGGTTAAGATATCTGATTTTCAATTAAGGAAGCTGATTCTTCAGATTTGTCGTCCATCCGAGGTCAAGAATATTCGCATTCCTGATGGAGCATTTAATATTTCAGATATTTATGGATGCTTACAGAATATCGATGGACTAAGACGCTCTTTTGCGAAACAGAAAGGGCATGACCAAAAAGCGTTAGAAGAATTTGCTAAAGAATTTTGGCATATCAATAAATTTAACTGTATTGAGATACTGCTTCTCTCAAATAAAATTCTTTCAAAGAAAAATATTTCAAAAGAGCATCCAAACGTTTTGAAATATATGCAAGAAAATTTCAATATGCTCTGTCAATTTTTGCTGCCAGAGGCTTTGAAAAATATGCTGGCCATCATTGCAGAAGAGAATTTAGCCATAGCAGCTTCTTTTACTCATCTCCCTGAAGCAAATACGCAGGTCATTAAAGATTTTCTTAAAAATCAGGCTAAGCAAGCACAGGTGATTTCGACTACAGAAGAATCAAAGGTCAGTGCGACTCAACCCTTCGTTGAAGCCCAAGCTGATAAAACCCAGGTTCAACCAGAACAGCTCGAAGAACAGCGTGCGCAAGGAGTAGTATTACCGAGTCATGAAAGCGAAGTAGAAAGCAAAAGATCAAAGCCTAAAAAAACTCGTCAGCAAAAAGTTCAAAACGCTATCGGTGCTAGAGACCGTCTCAAAAAGGAAATTGACGATTTAGAAAAACAAGCAACTAAACTACGCATAGCCCTTAAGAAACAATATCCAAATTTACATCTGATCTATTTAGAGGAGCAACGACAGCATGCTACATTGAATGATGAGTCACTGGCGAAAGCGCAAAAGAGACTCTCTCAGGAAGACTCACTCAAACGAGAAAAAAAAGAAATACAAGGAATATGTGAGTCTCTTCGAGGTTATATTCGACAAGGTGAAGAGCAATTACGTCAAAAGAGGGCAGCTCAAGCGGCAGAAGACGCTCGCGAAGCAGCGCAGATATTAGAACAGGCTAAGTTATTCAACGCGCAAAATCAGCCGTTTGCTGAAGCAGCGACCATAGTAGAGATTTTACTAGCCAATGTGCTGCGACTCGCTATTGAGCCTGATTGCTTGCGCCACCATGCTTTAATAAAACTTCTTCGCCAAAGTCCAAAAGACTGTCTAACAGCACTCAAAGCTCAGCTCTTAACAGATCAATCAAGCGGACTTCAACTCTTTGCCGCTAATTTGTCAGATCTAGTGATAAGCCTAGGAGATGGCTCGCATCTTCTGACACTCAATTCTGCCCGCGTTTTTGATAGTCAAGGGAAACCCCTCGCATCACTGACGACTCAGCAATCAATGGATGAGGCTCCTCTGTATTTGACGGGAATAAAAACTACTCGAGAATCGGGTAAATTTATCATGGGACAATTTGAATTATCCTCGGGTAATCCTGCGGGTCCAACCACAGAAATTTATGTAGAAATAAGACAAAAAGGTTTATATGGCTTTCGCGTAGTGACTGAAGAAAAACGATACGATGGCAATCCTGTCCCAGGAAAAAATCGCCTAGACATTCCTGATGTTTTTTCAAAACGTCAACATGTTGATCAGCGTGACCGTGTCGTCGTCTATTTTGGCAGACACGAGGATAACGAAGTTAATGGGTCAGCTTACTCTGTTGTTTTCGATCAAAAGGGTGAGGCGTTTCATGTTTACCAAATCGTGTGTAATCATGGTTGGAAGCTTTGGAGTGCTGAAATGACAAATTCTGAGTTAAGAGAGTATTTCTTGAAGCAGGCGCAACTACTAATAATGAATGGTCACACGTTACCCCGTAACGAACAAACAGGAAATGATTGCACTGAAGAACCTGTCTCAACAGTGGTTCAAGACAGTTTTTTGCCAGACTTTTTTTTCGACAAGCTACGTGAACATTCTGACGATTTTTTTGTGTTCAGCGAATACGTTTACGGTGAGCTATGCGATTATTTAAGAGCGAATGTCGGGGTCGATACTAAAACACATATTCTCGGTGGTCTACCTCGAGTACGTACATTTAGAGACGAAACGCCAACCACATCGGATTGTGATTTGGTAATACATTCCGTTGACAAGCATCAAAAAATTCTTTTTGCACTGAACCAATTACAACAAATGGGTGTAATCCAACACTTTCACTCAATGCATATGGGTGAGCAATATGATTCAAGCTTTTACCGTTTTTATATAGGTTTTGTTTGCTTTGATGTTCGACTAGAACGCGTTGATGTTTTGCAGGGTACTCTAAAAACTATTGAGAAATCTTTGCGTGCCACTCACTGCTTCACTATCGAGAGTCTAACTATTATTAAAAAATCACTGCTGACAACAGAAGAGTTAAATGACTCTCGCGTTCATCCTCATCCTGACAATGAGCAGTTAGTTATATTTAATCCATTCCATACCACGCAAAATATAGAGTCTGCGAAACTACTGGCAACAATTGATGGAGACCTTGCAGAAGTTGAGCGCAACCCATCGTTAGTGATGCGCGCTATGTGTAACCAGTGGCGGGGTTTTTTCGTGGAACCCATATTGCTCGCTTACATGGCAGCTATGGACTGGGGTCAGTTGATTAGCAAATTCAATATGGGCCATCTTCAAGCAAAATTGAAAGCCGTTGCCAAAGGTGGCTATTTGCTTTCATCTATCAATTTTTTAATAAAGATTCAGTTTATTTTTCCTTTGATACCAGGATTGCA
>Ga0155588_1036_pt1 | contig 39821 bp, 38 predicted proteins | sample RifCSPhighO2_12_FD_107245 | JGI IMG/M metagenome (GOLD analysis project Ga0155588, IMG submission 107245) | Gammaproteobacteria bacterium RIFCSPHIGHO2_12_FULL_41_15
CGTGCTTAATGCGGGCGTTTGTCTCATCTTAATTATATCGAGACGGGTGGTGTAATTTAGCGTGAGACATCACACAGACCCTAGAACATTAAATATTATTCTTCCCTTTGCGTTCTTTGTACCTCTGCGTCTCTGCGTTAAAAAAAAATTCTTGTTGGTCATCTGGGTTGGGTATATTTGCAGACGGCCTCATAAACTAAACACCAGCAAGATCGCCCTTTTTTTCCAGCCATTTTTTTCGATCTGCTGCACGTTTTTTTCCAAGCAGCATATCCAACATTTTTTGAGATTTGTCGTTCTCTTTAATGGTTAATTGCACCAAACGTCGCGTATCGGGTTTCATGGTGGTTTCACGCAATTGCGAAGGATTCATTTCACCCAACCCTTTAAACCGTTGAATATTGACCGTGCCTTTTTTCTTTTCTGCTTTAATACGATCTAAAATCCCCTGTTTTTCATCCTCATCCAAGGCATAATAAACCTCTTTCCCAATATCAATGCGAAATAAGGGTGGCATTGCCACATACACATGTCCCGCCGCCACCAACGGCTGAAAATGTTTTAAAAATAAGGCGCACAATAACGTAGCGATGTGATAACCATCAGAATCCGCATCCGCTAAAATACAGATCCTGCCATATCGCAAACCTTCTAAATTTTCTGAACCCGGATCCACACCCAAAGCAACTGCAATGTCATGCACCTCTTGCGAAGCCAGCACTTGCTCGGAAGAAACTTCCCAGGTATTCAGTATCTTGCCGCGTAACGGCATAATGGCCTGAAAAGTTTTATCACGCGCCTGTTTTGCAGAACCCCCAGCGGAATCTCCTTCCACTAAAAATAACTCAGTATACGGTGATTCTTGCGAAGTACAATCGGCTAATTTTCCCGGTAGGGCAGGGCCGGTCGTTACTTTTTTGCGCTCGACTTTTTTTGCGACACGCATACGTTTTTGCGCATTTTCAATAATCACCGTCGCAAGCGCAGTGCCTTCTTCAACGTGATGATTCAGCCACAAGCTAAATTCATCTTTAACAACGCCCCCAACAAACACCGCCGATTGTCGCGACGATAAGCGTTCTTTCGTTTGTCCGGCAAACTGGGGTTCCTGCATTTTTAACGATAAAACGTAACAACATTGTTCCCAAATATCATCACCCGTTAATTTAACACCGCGTGGTAATAATTTTTGAATTTCACAAAACTCACGCATCGCTTCTAACAAACCGGTACGAAACCCATTAACGTGTGTGCCCCCTTGTTGTGTCGGCACTAAATTCACGTAACTTTCTGCGATGATTTCATCGCCCTCCGGCAACCAAGTCACCGCCCATTCGGCATGCTCTTTTTCCCCTTGTACGGTAGAGACCAATGGAACTTCCGGCAAACGCACACAACCTCCGAGTCGATCGAGCAAATAGGTTTTTAAACCATCTTCATAATACCAACGCTCAGTATTGTTATGCGCCTCATCATAAAAAGTCACCTCTAAACCGGGACAAAGCACCGCTTTCGCACGCAGCGTATGTTTTAATTCAGCAACCCCAAATTTAACGGTATCAAAATATTTTTCTTCTGGCCAAAATCGAATAAAGGTTCCCGTTTCCTGCGTCCCACATTTATTGACACTGCGTAATTTCGATGTTTTATCACCATGCGCGAAATCCATTTGCAGCACCTTACCTTCTTTTTTCACCTGAACAATTAACTGTTTTGATAGGGCATTCACAACGGAAATACCAACACCGTGTAATCCACCCGAAAATTCATAGTTTTTATTCGAAAATTTCGCCCCTGCATGCAAGCGCGTTAAAATCAACTCCACCCCAGACAATTGATGTTCGGGGTGGATATCGGTCGGCATGCCTCGCCCATCATCCAACACCGACAAAGAACCGTCTTTGTAAAGCGTCACATCAATATGACGTGCATGACCGGCAATGGCCTCATCAACGCTGTTATCAATGGCTTCATGTGCCATATGATTGGGGCGCGTGGTATCGGTATACATTCCCGGACGACGTTGCACAGGCTCTAAGCCACTCAATACTTCGATGGATTCCGCAGAATAGCTATTTTGTTTTTTGTTTGAAGTGCTCATAGATCATCACTGTTGTTTATTTTATGCGCTTAACATGCGTTGTGCTTTGCCGTTGGAGCATTCTCCATTACACTGACGCGCATGCGATATCTTTATACCATATTATTATACTTCGCCACACCGTTCCTAGTCCTTCGTCTTTTTTGGAAAAGTCGAAAAAATCCCGCTTATCGGCAGCGATGGTGGGAGCGGTTTGGTTTTTTTACCTGGCAGCCACAATCTCAATGTCTGTGGCTACATGCCGTTTCGCTCGGCGAAAGTATTGCTGCTGTACCACTCATAACAGCTTTAATCGAACAATATCCCGACTATGCCATCACGGTGACTACCACAACACCCACGGGAGCACAATTTATTCAAAAAAAATTCGACACACACGTGCAACACATTTATGCGCCATTTGATTTACCGTCGATTATACGGCGTTTTTTGCAAAAACTTCGTCCGGTAAAAATGATTATTATGGAAACGGAATTGTGGCCGAATTTATTGCTGGAATTACAGCGCGCAGAAATTCCAGTGATGATTGCCAACGCGCGCTTATCCGAAAAATCTTTTGCAAAATATCAACGCGCCAAACGTTTTTTCAAACCCCTGCTACAATCCATCAAAATGGTTGCCGCGCAAAGTGAAAATGACGGTCAGCGTTTTGCTGCATTAGGCGTATTACCCCAATGTATTATGATCACGGGTAATATTAAGTTTGATCAAACGATTCCCGCGTCCGTGATCGAACAAGCAAAAATACTGCGTCAACACTGGCAGGCTCGACCTACCTGGATTGCTGCAAGCACACATTCCGGTGAAGAAACAGAAATTTTAGCCGCACTCGCACTCATTCGTCAGCAATTTCCCCATACTTTATTAATTATCGCACCACGACATCCGGAAAGATTTCAATCCGTTGCTGATTTATGCAAAAGTAACAACTACACCCTCGCGCGTCGCAGTCAACATGAAATTCCTTGCACAAAAACAGCCATTTATCTTGCCGATACGACGGGTGAATTATTGTTGTTGTATGCCGCCAGTGATGTTGCGTTTGTTGGCGGTAGCCTCATACCGATGGGCGGACATAATCTCATTGAACCGGCGAGTCTTGGCCTACCCATTATTAGTGGCCCCCATCTTCAGAATTTTACGACAATCCGAGATTTACTGCTTCATCAAGATGGCTTGTTATTAGTGAATAATGCAAAAGAGCTCGCGCAACAGGTTATGCAATTATTCAAAAATCAAGCGCTTCGTCAGCAACGGGGAGCGCGCGCATGGCGTGTGAGCGAACAGAATCGTGGAGCGCTCGCCAAACATTTACATTGGATTCAAGGAAATCACTGATGAGGCAACGACAATTCCGATGAGGGTGCTGGTAACCGCCGCAACTTCCGACACTGTGCCACACGGATTGGCTGTGCGATTTCACCACGCAATAATTGATCCAAACTATTGGGCGTCTGCCAACGGGAGTTTTGATTTTGTAACGGTGGGGTTGGAAGACTCAGATTGCCGTCATTGTTTTCTGGTTGGGACGTCGAAGGTTGCAATGGGGTGCTCTCGGCGGGAGACGTCGGTTGTAACAGCGGACTTCCTTCTTTATTTTCTGCAGGGGGCGTTATATCTGACGGTTTCCCTGGCAGGATATTCAATCGTTTTATTGTGGGTGGTGTGATATCTGCAGGATTGACTGGGTCTGTCAACTCAGGTCTATTGATTTTCAGCAAATCACCTTGAGCCTTGACACTGAATTGGTCATAACGACGACGCTGCATCACGGTCGGTTGTTTGAGGGAAAATCGCACTTCTTGACCAAGCCAACCATTAATGGCATACACATCAGTAGAAGATAAAATGCCTGCTTGTTCTTTTAAATCAAAAATGCCTTCCACATAATTATAGCGGTCATCCGCATACCCCAACTGTGTTTGTGTCAAACTGGTGACACTGTCCAACACATCCACCATGGTGCGCGTTCCAACAATATAACCGGCTTTTGTGGCTTCTAATTGATTACGCGCAGAAATAATTGCTTCCTCATCTGCTCGAATTTCACTGATACCCGATTCAATGCCCAAATAGGCTTGGCGTGTACGATTTTCAACGGAACGATGATCCATTTCCAATTTGTCACTGGCTGATAAATATTGATAACGAACTTGGCGCGTATTAACAATGTCAAAACCACCGCGCAATATCGGAAAAGAAAGTGAAACACCCACACTACCAACCTGTGTGCGCGTCACAGGAACAATATCTTGAAATGGCGGTTGTAAAATATCACCGGCCCACGTATCCGAATAAGAACTCACAAAATTTAATTGTGGTAAATTCGCTGTCGCCGCACCTTTCACATTTTCACGCAAACTAAACATGAGATTCAAATCCGCTTGAATGAGATAATTTTGTCGCAACGCGATATCCACCCACGCGTTAATGTTACGCGGCGATGGAATCAATAAAGGAATACGCACATCGAGCTTTGCTAATGCTTTGTAATGAATACCGGTGATCGCGCGCAAATTTTCTAATTGATCTTGTAATTCATTACGATCTTTAATTTCATCCGCAATCGAGCGATCAAAACTCGCTTGTGCATCGTACACACCCGTAATCGCAATTAAACCCACTTTGAATTTTTCTTCCGATTGAATTAATTGCTGTCTGAATTGTTCTTTTTGCGCTAAGGTTAATTGCAATTTGTCGTTGGCGCGCAACACTTCGAAATAAGCAAATGCAACTCGGCGCATTAAATCTTGTACGGCCGCTAAATATTGCGCCGTCGCCGCTTTAACAACAAAACTCGCGCTTGAAATCGCATACCACGTCGGTAAATTAAAAAGCGGTTGTGTGATGCTCACGCTATAGCCGTTATTGCCAAAACTACCGGAATTTTCACCATTCGCATTACTTTGCGCTTCTTTTGCGTAATTCAAACTACCGGAAACAGCAATATTGGGAAATAAACCCGTACCCGCAACACCATTACCGGTTAATGCGAGCGGAAAATTTTGTTTGGCCGTCAACCAATCGGCCTGTGCTTTTTTGAACGCGGGATCACTGATTAAGGCTTGTTGATAAACTTGGGCGAGGTTCGCGCAAAATACAGCGCTTTGTATAACCATCAAGATCAATCCAACGATTATCCTTCTTCTTATCTTCCGCATACCGTGCTAAACCCACTTGATGATAATTAAGTCTTTTAATAATAGTACATTAGCGATGTAAGGCAATTGAAACCTTTGCATTTCTTATACATCCTTCTGATTCTCATCAGCCTAATACAATAGCTAAAAATACCACCGCACCAACCCAATGATTGTTGGTGAATGCTCGAATACATTGTCTTCGATCAAGCGTGGAAATGAGGCATTGCTGATATAAAGCAAATCCCATCACCGCTAATAACAGGATGTAGAAAAATAACGCCTTATGTAATAAAAAACCCACGATAGACAGCAACAGCACCATGAGCAATTGAAAAATCCCAATCCACAACCGTTCATAACGCCCAAACAAAATCGCACTCGATCGAAGGCCAAGCTCAATATCATCGGGTCGATCAGCCAAAGCATATTGAGTATCATACGCCATTGTCCAACAAACGGTTGCTAGAAATAATATCCATGCGGGCAACGGAAGATGCTGAGTTAATTCCACAAAAACCATGGGAATACTCCAAGCAAATGCCAATCCTAAAACGAATTGCGGCATAGGAAAAAATCGCTTAGTCAATGGATAACATAATGCTAACAAAAAACCGACCCCTGACAATAAAATGGTTATGGGATGTAAAAATAAAACCAGTACAAATGCTAACAGACACAGCATGATCAGTAAAATCCACGCCTCTTTAATGGTCACTGCTCCTGTTACCAATGGGCGCGCTTGAGTACGAACCACTTTACCATCAAAATTTCGATCGGCAATATCGTTGATGATGCAACCCGCTGAGCGCATAACAATAACCCCAAGACTAAAAATGAAAAGAATGAAAAGTGGCGGCTGAGAATAATCCGCCGTCCAGAGTGCCCATAGTGTTGGCCAAAGTAACAATAAAAATCCGATGGGTCGATGAAAACGCATCAACTGTAAGTAAGCCACTAATTTATTCATAACATGATTCATGAGCAAAAGTATATTGGAAAAATGCGGGGAAAAATACTTCGCTCACCAACAGTTTTTCATTCGCCAAGCAAAACAAACTACGCCGCCCCCACAGCGTGGCTGGTAACAAAGAAAGGGGAATCTTTAAATATCGACAAAAATCATCTCGCGGCTGTAACTCAGCAATTTCAATAGGACCGCGCTGATAAGTTCCCGGTTGAAATAAGTATTTCCCAATGGGAACCCCACCAATCGTTCGCAACAAAGGATTGGAAGATTGAAGTGGTAATACCGTACGAGCCGTGATCCATAATTCACCGCAAAAACGCCATTCAATGTGCCGCACCCAACATTCAGGGTGTGGCAAAGCGAAGCCCAATATTTCGCATTCATCCTGCGCTAATTCAGCGATTCCTTCAGACACTAAACAAAATTGGATTCGATCGGCAAGCAGATGCTGCAACCGCTTGGTCAATGAATCCGCGTCACACAACCACTGCCAATGCACAACGGAAAGGGTTGCAGGTGGTTCCGGGATCATCTCCCTCCATATTGCCTGAGGTCGTTCTTTCATTTGCTACTGTCGTAAAACGTTTGTTGAATGCTAGCACACCCTAAAAAAACGGGCTCAAAAGGTCAAGCAAAAGATTTTGCAGATGTGAAATATCCGGCTAGCGGCTCAAAATGACCCGCGTCCCAACATCCACAAAATGCCGATTCAGCCACTGCGCATCCTCGAAGAACAGCCGCACGCAACCGTGGCTAGCATGGTACCCTGGTAGTGTTGAACCATGCATCGCAAAACCCCGATAAAAATACATGCAATAAGGCATGGGAGCCCCACCTTCGGTTTCAACAGGAAATTTATCAGAAACACACTCTGGCCCTTTTTTTTCCACCACATTAAATTGCCCAACTACGGTATTGCATTGCCCATGAATATCCGGACACCAACCTTTTCCACCTGAAATCGGCCCCCAGTGAACCAATTTACCATCCGGTCCGTAAGCCCCAAAGGCATGCACCCCCAAATTAATAAGTACCAATTTTTGTCCATTTGTCTCCATTTGATCTGGAAAGGGCGATAAATCCATGAGCGTCAGTTGCTTTAAATCTCGCGGCACAACAATCCAGCTGCGATAGTACAAAGGGAGATTGGTTCGATTTAATCTTTTGACGATTTCGCGCTCATGTTCATTGGGAAACAATTTGGCCCAAGTATCACCACTTTTTACCTTAACGCAATGAAAGCCCTCATAAGCACAGAGGTTCCCCCCATAATATCGAGATTCAGCAAACAAGATTTCTCCAACAGCAGCAATTAATGCAATAGATAATATTACCTTAATTATTTTTCGCATAGACTCACTCCCCTAACCTGGATATTTCATGTTGCTTTTTGAAGATGACGGTCACACGAAGTGCTCTGCCGCCAACGGGAAGGTCTTTTATTTTCAGGGATACATCCTGTGCTCGACGCTCCTTACCCTCCCTGGTCGCGACGCCCTTCAAACAAAAGACCTTCCCGTTGGCGGCACCCCGGCCATCGCAGTTCGATGTAAAATATCCGGGCTAAATAGCCATCTTTTGATGGAAATATAGTAGGGTCTGCAAAAAGCGACAGCGTACACCCGTCATTCTCACAAAAGCAAAAATCCGTGACATAAAATGGGGCCATCGAGCCACACATTTTAACTGATTAATTAATATTAATTTAAGGACGATGCGATATACTACGCACATTACTGTGACAAATTGTTCAACCAATGGAATGTGATGGAGGTGATTCACTATGTCTATCTTTACTGACACAATGGTAGAAGCCATTAGAAAATATCGGGCTATGTTGAGGAAATACCTTCCTCAAGCACAGCGCGTCAACCATTTACATCACTTGGATATTAAAAATCCAAGACTATATTCAAGTGAAGTCATGTTGTACCAGCTGGGTTACAAAATTGTAAACCACTTACACCAATTAGATGATACAAAAAATGGTTATTACTCGTATTCTGGTATCAGCCAGTTTGCAACTCACTTACAAAAATTTTTAGATAAATACAAACTCGATCATAACAACGAGCGTGTCGTGCACACCTCGCAATTAGCATCGCGTTACATGGTCAAAGCCACTCAAATTATGGCATTAAGCGCAAACCCAGATACGGATAACGATTTTGCAGAATTGGAAGAGTGTCATGCCATGGTTATGGAATACAGTTCCAAAGAGCAGCTTGAGTTGTATCGTGGTTCACTGCAAAACTTATTGCGTAAACACAACAACGATAAATCAAGCTTGTATCGTGCTAAAATCCAGCAACTCCTGAGCAGCTTCGAAGAAGAAAAACGCTCTGTGGCGTGATCGGTAACGCTTGCCAGCAATTCCCCGAGTTCATTATCTAGCAACTTATTGTTTGAGAAAACAAAAGATTGAAACAGTGGGGGATTATCCAGGGGGAGCTTTGCGCGCTCCCCCTCGCGAGGATGCAGGTCCCCTGCAGCCCGTGTCAATGGAAGGGAAGGAATTCCCCATCGGAAGATGGAAAATTCCTGAACGCTTGCTTGAAACAGCGATTCCCGCTGAACCTTACTTGAAAGGAATTCTTGCTCATCTCGAGCGGGAATTCCCAGTAAAGCTGTTTTTTTTCGGGATACAGGGCAATAGCACATGGACCAACAACACCTGCAAGCATATGCGAGCGTCACTAAAAGTAAAATTTTAGAAAGCCAGTCCGATCTTGATCCTAAAGATCACGCACTATCCGCAATGCTCACGTGGTGTCGCGAGCAAGGCTGTATTGTCGTCTTACAAAGTGGCAATATTCTTTGTAGTGATCCCACTTCTCGCGTTATTCAAAATTGCAAAGCGGCCATGCTCAACAAAGGATTAAAACCAAAATCCATTTTTGCCGCAACCGATGCCCTCATTCATATTCTGCTGGAAAATGCAGAAGTCGAACAAAATCCCAACGAAAAATCAATAACGAATGTTAGCACACAGCAACAGCGTTTACGCATGCTGGTCAAAGAAGCTTTAGAATTAAATGCCACCGATATTCATCTTGAAGTGCGCGAAGACATTGCACGCATTCGCTTGCGTCGCCATGGTGAACTTGTGCTGCACGCGGAGTGGCTACCAAAATTAGCACGCGAAATCACTTCAGTCGCCTTTAACAAAGAAACCGATCATGCCACCCGTCATTTCAATGCCCTCATTCCACAAAATGCATCCATGCCACTGATCATCGGCGAACAAAAAATTCGTTTACGTTTAGCGAGTTTACCGGCGCATCAAGGTTATGATGTGGTGATGCGAATTCTTACTTCCTCGAAAAATAAAGTTCAGGATCTTCAAACGCTTGGATATTTTCCAGAACAAATTCGTTTAATTCAAAAAGCCATTTCGATGCCGTCGGGCGCCATCATCGTTGCGGGGCCCACCGGCGCAGGAAAAACGACAACGCTGGCGAGCTGCATGCAAACCATCAGCAGTGAACGCAAAGTGTATTCGATTGAAGATCCCGTTGAGCAAGTCGTAGAAAACATTTCGCAAATTCCCGTTAACACGGATCATTACGACCGCACCTTCGCCAGCATGACACGCACAGCATTACGCATGGATCCCGACATTATTGTGTTAGGTGAAATGCGCGATGAAGACACTGCAAGCATTATGATGCGCGCTGCAATTACGGGACATTTGGTTTTTTCAACCATACACACCAACTCTGCAATGGATATTATCACGCGACTCACAGATCTTGGCGTTTCACGCGCATTATTAGCAAGCCCTCATTTATTGGTCTGCTTAATTTGTCAACGTTTAATCCCCTTACTTTGTCAACAATGCGCAATTCCCATTGAGCAATCCGCATTGCATCGCACGGCAATCACACGCTGGCGACATACGTTTGCCGACATAAAAAAACTGCAAGCACGCGGCGAACATTGCGCACATTGCCATCATCAAGGCATAAAAGGGAGAACGGTCGCTGCTGAAATTATTTGGCTTGACGTAAAAGGTCGAGAGTATATTTTGCAAGGAGATTATTTACAATGGAAACAACATCTCAAACATCACGGCTGGAAATCCTATCAAGAGCGCCTAATTCAAATGGCTGCACAAGGAGAGGTAGATCCACTGGATGTGGAAAAGTTAATCGGAGAAATTCATCCGTTTGAAGAAAATAGTTTTAATTATCGCGCAACAGAATCAAGATGAAAACCTATTTCAAAAAAATACTCACCCAAATTCAATTTAATCGAAAAAAACAGCAATCGTTTTTAGAAGATTTAGCATCGCTGTTAAGCGATGGGGTGAGCTTAAAAGAAGCCATCGGCATGGTTGAAACCATCAGTCATGGCCACACAAAACAAATCGCCACCACCATGAGCAAAACACTCGCAGAAGGCCAAAGCATGGTGAATGGTTTAACCTATTGGTTTCCCACCACGATTGTCGAAATTATCCGCGCAGGCGAAAGCAGCGGTACACTCACCGAGACATTACGATCCGCTGCCAAAGCACTCGATCAACAATCGCACGTCACCACCCATTTACTTTCCAGTCTTATTTATCCCACGATCGTATTAACCTTAGCCCTCATCATGCTGGTCATTATTAAAAACACGGTTCTTGAAAATTTCTCTAGCATTAAACCTCTCTCAGAGTGGCCACGCCAAGGAATTTCATTATATCATTTGGCCGTTTTTATCGAATATGGGTGGTGGGCTCTACTCAGTTTTTTAATTTTAATCAGCTGTATGATTCATCAATTTTTCACAAATTACACCGGAAATTATCGACAAAAAATCGATAGTTATCCTCTCATGAGCTTTTATCGAGATACCGTAGCTGCACGATTTATGCAACTATTAGGGCTACTCATTAATAATGGGATTATTGTCAAAAAAGCGCTGCAAATTCTTTCTTTCGAGGCCGAGCCTTACTTAGCGTGGCACATCATGATGATGGAATATCGCTTAAGCGGCGGCATCGATAATATTGCAGAAGTACTCGATACACAATTACTAAAATCCGATGAATTATTACGTTTAAAAATTATTTCAAAAGGAAAAGGATTCGCAGCCACTTTAATAAAATTAGGCGAACAATCCAATCAGCGTAACCAACAAGTTGCCATCACCGTGGGACGAATCGCCGGCGGAATTATTTTAGTGCTGGGTGCCAGCGTTGCGGCAGATATTATTTTTGGAATTTATGCAATTGGTAGCGCGCTAGCACGATAATCTTTTTGGGTACAGCCTCTTAAGAAACGTACACGAAATCACTTTTACAACGGCTTCTTCTCCCTTAAGTTATCATTATTTTCGATTTTGCATTTAATTTCTTATCGACCGATATTTAACACCGTAGGGCATTGTCATATAATCCAGTCCACGTGCGATTGCTCTAACAAAGGAGAATCTTTCAATGTCACCCAAAATGCTTCGAGAACAAGGGTTGAGTTTACTTGAAGTGCTATTGTCACTCTCCATCATCGCCATTATTCTTATCATGGCGACACGTTATTTTTTCGTGGCCAGTCATAATGACAAAGTGAATATCACGGTGAGTCAAATTGGTGGATTAATTGCAGCCGTACATAATTACAATGGTGCCGATCCCAATTACTCCAACATGACCATCGAAAAACTCAGCGTCGCGGGTCAGCTGGTCAACTTTCCTGGTTTTGATGGCCATGAAACATTAAAAACAATGTGGGGAGACGTTTTCACTCTGCAAGCCAATGCAACTAATATCACTCTCAAAATTAACTTACCCGATACCCCGACGTGCGAAGCACTCATGCGCGCTTTCCCTTCAGATCCCAAGGGCTCTGTAACCTCAGAATGTAACGAAAAAACATTTAATTATACATTCTCGTAATGCAAAATCAACGCAATCACACGGCTGGAATAACACTCATCGAGCAATTACTTGTACTATCCGTTATTGTCGTCATCGCGCTTGCCGGAATTCGACAGTATATGACCTACCGAGACCAACAAAATATCGCTGAAATTATTGCCGATGTTCAGCGGATTTTTTCCGCCATGCGAGATTATTTTTATATCCAGGATTGTGATCCCAAGGGAAATTTCCAAGGAAAATTATCCGAATTAGATTTAGCCTCCGATTTAAATTTAGCATCCTTAATGCAAGGCCGATCGCCTTTTTTTACGGCCTACCATGCAAAAATAGAAACACTGCCTTTTACAACTCAACATCGTCAGCCTCTTTATCAATTTAAAGTAAGCGCAACCCCATCACCAGAAATGCTTCCTGAAAAAGGGTCCTATTTTTTTATAAAAACCAATGCCTATCGCATTGAAAAAGACAAGCAGACATTACAATGGAAATGTCTACCCACACAACAGTATCAAGACAAAAAAAGCCTTTGGATTATGGCCGAACACCTTCGTCAACGTAAGACGAATTGCGCACAATAACAGGATCAGACTCAGCCGTGTTGTCTGAGAAGAGGTAAAGCATGCCGCATCGTGGTTACACATTAATTGAATTGCTTCTCGTGATTACGATAATTTCCATCATGACGTCTTTCGCTATCTCCACTTATCGCTATCATCAACAGCAACATCACATCGAAAAAATTGCTTTGGAAATGCAAAACGTTGCAGAAGCCAGTTTAAATTTTCAAATCGATCAAGGACACTGGCCTAAGGCTTACCAGGATTTCCCCACGTGCGCCGTAAACGCCCCTCCTCGAGAAGATTCTGCTTACGCTGAATTTTTAGCATATCTACCGAACGAATCCGTCCAAAGTAGTTTGGGAAATTATTACTGCTGGTCCAGCGCAGGCGCTAAAGAATCTTTATTTTTTGTCGCATTGCAAATGCCAAAAAATAATGTGACGTTCGCCAAACGCATTGCCGCTTTACTTCCAAACGCCATCGCAACCGCAACACCTGAAAAACAAGAGCCGAATTCCTGCACTACGGACAGTGACTGCTATGTACGACTGGAGGTTACTGGCAGCAGCACACCGGCGTCTCATCCTTTTCTTGCCGGTTACGGACAGTGTATCCCACAGAAAACAGAATTAGGTTCCGATCACGCCGTTCAATGCCAATACATCGGTTTAATCGGCAATAAAGAACCCAAAACGGTGAAATACATGGTTACTTTTATGTGCCCAGAAAACAGCAACGGCGATTTACAAAGTTCCGTGAATTTTCTGGATGTCGGCACCGCTTCCGGCGATCCTTACGTATTAAAAACGCTGGAACTGAACAGTCAATGCATAGCGAAAGGCGAAAAGCAAATGGAATGTACCTTACTCATTGATGCGGCACGCGCCATGGGCTGGAGTGTTGCATCCGGAGCACAGGGACACATTGGTGCATCCTACACCGCTTATTGTTCTCCAAAACCCAAAGAATTCTATGCTTATTAACCAACGAGGTATTTATCATGAAAAACCATCCTCTCAATAACCATCATGTTGAAAATTCTGTTACCTCCATACAAATACTCGCGCAACAACATGCACACCACAATGATGCGATTAAAGCGCGTGAGCATACGCATCATCATGTGATCCATTATGAATATCACCGCTTAAATCAACAATCTCGCTTTTATGGTACAGCCTTCGATTTTTTAAGTCCTTGGAGCCACAGTCGTTCACGTCAAGCAGGCACCACTTTGCTATCTTTGCTTGGGCTTGCATTAGGTGTTTTTTTCGCCGCAGATGGTATTGCTCATTTAGCCCATCATATTGATAAACAATATTGGTCTGATGGAGCACCGCCCAGTTTATCACAACAGAATAAAAATTATGCGGCAGCACAAACCATCACGGGTTCCTCTTCACTTGGCATTGCACTCGTTTTTATTTTTTCAGCGTTGCTCGTGTACTATTTTATTGATCGCGTCCGATATATGCGTGGTTATCGCGATTTCACCGTTCCTCTAAAAACTCCGAGTTATAAAAATATCCATTCAAAATCTTTTTTTAAAGAACTCGACGATCACACCCAATTTTTAATGGAGCAACGTTTTGGATTGGGTTTACCCGCCATCGCTGACATGTTAACCAGTTTACAAGAAAATCTTATTGACCCTAACGATGAAGAAGAAGCACTGCACCCAGTGGCCAATAAGGTCATGCCGATTTCACGCGCGCCCTTGTCTTCCCCCTCCAGTCGCGCCTTTTCAATTGAGCACGAACAGCATCTGGAATTGCCTGTTTCACCAACGACGCGCAAACCTTCCGTTTCAATCCACAAAGCAGAATTGCCTACCACGCCTGTTGCGGTTGAGCCGGATGAACCACAGCAGCCCGCACGCGCTAACCCTGAATTCTTAAATCATCTCACCTCGATTTTGCAACAGCAAGAAGAAAATGTCTCTGAGATCCAACGCCAACGTGAAGAAGCGAAACAAGTCACTGACCGCAATCAAATCAGCATTGTCGTTGGCAATAAACGATTAGTTCGTCGTGTTGAAGAACTCGAACGTCGGATGCAACATTTTCATCTCGGCAGTTCATCGGCTTTACAAGCCGTCGACGGAGAAAATAATCTGATTGATCGTCTCAATCGTTTAGAAGCAGCCGCATTCATTCCATCCCAAAAACTAAAATCTGAGATTCATCCACAATTAGTCCGTTTGCAACAAGAAATTGATGTCTTAAAAGAAAATGTGCTCGTCGACAAACAGGCTTTTATTCCACTGTTGGTGTTTAGCATTCGAAAAAAAATGTCTTCTCCTGGCATTCAATTAGGAGCAAAATATCGTGCTCAGTTTCTCAAAAAACTTCTTGCCGAACCTTATTATGAAACACACCCACAACCATTGAGCCTCATTTTACACGTGTTTTTTGGATTTTGTCGCAGTGATGATGAAATCTTTCTCTCCGAACGGAATATCGATGAAAAAACTTTTTTAACACTTTCGATGAACGAACAAACCCAAGTGCTCATGAGCTTAAATAATCATAGTACGTTTGGTTCTGACATTGCTGAAAATCTATTGGAAACCCAGGCGCTTTCCAAAAAAGCAAAAACACAGTTATTTCGCAAGCTTGTTAAACACGGTAATCATGGGGATCTCACCTCTCGATTGCTCGAACACGCGGATCGTCATTTGATTCTCAACATCAATGATAAAGCGGATTTTCTCCACTCAGTTTCACATCAATAATGGATATAGATGTCCTATGCAAAATGAAAATCAATCAGAATCTCTTCTAAAATTACAGTCCACCGCATGGTTACCCTCGGAGTTTATCATTAATTTCATACGTGAGTTGATCGCGACATCGCGCATGAAAAAAAATTATCTACTGGTCGAGCGTGTGATACAAGGCATAACCCATCATGCCGGAGAGAAAACGGATTTATGTATGGATTGCGCACTCGCTCAGCTGACGATTTCCAAAGAAACCAACAGTTTATTGCTTCCCTACATCAATGAAAATAATGTTTTTCCCGCTCACTATCGTTTTATTCACATTGAATTAAAAACCAAACATATTATTTTATGGGATCCTTTTGGCGAAAAAAGCCAATATACTGATCTCACAGAGGTGCAAAAAAAAATAAAGAATATGCCATTTTTTAATGATTTCAGCAGCCAAATACTAACACAAAAAGCACAATACGATGGTTATAGCTGTGGCGATTGGATCATGCAATGCTATGCCTGGTCGGTGGAATATGATTTTTGCAATAAATCACTTGAGGAAATTGATAAAAGCCACCAACAACATATGCAACACCTATTTTCTTACTTAGAACACCATAAAAAAACGGTGCGAGATCTTACGACAGCTTTTCTTGCGAACCATTCCCCTGAATTCTTGCCAATGCCAGCACCCGATTCAATTTCTACCCATCTTTCTATCGAACAAGGAAGAGACTATTTTTACAGGGTCATGCCACGCTCCCAACAAATGGAGTGCATCAAACTTATGATAAAAAAAGGACAAAATTACTATTATCTTTTTGATGCTGCAGATAAAAATCATTGCCAACGTATGCAGAAATTTATCGAACAAGAAGAAAATCGAACGTGTTTTATCGCTATTCTTCGCTTACTGGATGCTGATTTTTCTCGAGAAATTGCTTGTCGTGTGAATGTCGGTTTTGAAGAACCTCTCATCCCATTAGAGTTGCTCTCAATGTCACTGCCTCAAGATCGAAAATCTTTTTTACTTCAAAAAATAAAACATACCTCCACGTGTTTGGACGCATTGCACCATTTTGTGGATTTTTTCAAGATGATCACGGAAAAAGATATTCCACTTTGTTTAACAACAATATTGGAACTCACCACACGCTTCAATCTCACTCACCTCGCACTCTTTTATCATATTTCCGCCTCCTTAAAAGAGACCTTTGAAAAAGAGGCCTCGAAAAATAGGCTGTTCTGTTCTATTCTAAAAAGCGCCATCTTAGAAAGCCTTCATCAAACCACCCGTTTTGAACACTTTTTCATCCGTTTTCTTGGCGTTTCTGAAACTGTCTTTATTCAGCTGAATAACCTTTGCGAACAATTTCGCTATCAACCACTACAAACTTATCTTATCGATTGTGATCTCCCTGTTTCTATTTTTCAATTACAATTATTTGATACTGTTTTTGATGATGCCGTCATCTATTTTCTTTTAACACAACTGATGACGGCACTTTTTGATATTGATCGAAGTTATTTATTGAAAAAAATAGTTGCCGCGCTCGTTTTTTCAGGATGCCAGCAATTAAAAAAAGATTTCAACCATCAGAAAAAAGCGCATCAACTTGCAGAATGCCTGCTCAAAGCACTACTACTCACCAATAAAGTCCCACGAATTTTACAACAAGATATTTTTGTCAGTTTATTAATGATCTTTCAAACATCAGGATTTATTTCTCTTTTAAAAACAATGCTGTCAGTCACCACTGAAAAACATTTTTGTTTAAATAGCCAGGCGATTGGCAATGGCATGCTTGAATTTTGCGGACGAACAAGAAAAACTCTATTGCAATTTTTTGAAACTTTCATCATGAAATTTTCCGTCTTGCAATGGGAATTACTCATCGCTGCCGTATTGCAAGCGATCGCTGAAAATCCTTTTTTCTTTAAAAACCAACTTACCTTCTCCCCATCTTTGGAAAGTTATTTATTTAATATTAGTCAACACAAAAAAGAGCTTTACGATTTAATCCAGATTAATTTTAAAAAAGATACGGCATGTCTTTATTTACGATTAATCATACGCTCACTACCCATGGTGGCGGTACCGGATGAATTTATCGAGCTACCCACTGCGCTTATCGTCATTTTAGATCAATTACTGTCGAAATCCCTTCAGCCTCCTTTGCTGGCTTTCAATTATATTTTACTGCTCAACAAAACAAAAAATTCTTTTGATGCATTTCGTTTGATCCATTTCCTTAAGCCACTGAATTGCTGGATGAATTTATTTGATGAATCGTTACAAACGTTAGCACAGTCACGTCATTTCGCGAACACCGCTATCGCTCACCAATATTGTTTGATGATTGAAAGTGGCAGAGATTTTATTCATATTCTCTATGCGACTCACCGCTTCAACGAAGCCAATCCGTTGTTACTGCAACTTTTAAACGAAAATTATTATCCCGAAAATAATTTCGAAAATTACAGCCGTAAAGACAGACGTACCATCATTGAAAATTTGAATTTGGTCTTTAATACTTTTTCAAGTGAACAATTGTCATCCTTTATCGAATTTTTAGAAGAAAAGCCGTTAGGCCCTTTGCTGACAAAAATTTTACTTTCTTACCTTCTTAAAAATATCCAGCAGAACAATAGCCATCGCACTAAACGAAATCTTTTAGATTTTCTGCAACTTTATTGGAAAACAGTAAATCCACAAGAAGAACATCACGAAAATATTCTAAAAACATTACAACATCTGCAAATTGTCAATGTCACTGATCATCACAGTCATGCTTTGATGGCCAACATTTTAAAATATATGATCTCAGAATTAAACACCACGCTAAAGGCAACACCGCAAGCAACTCGCGCTATTGATTATCAACGTCTTCTCACCACTTTTGTCGCTTTTCTCGATGAAAATTACAATAATCCGGATATGGCCGAGCTGTTTAAAAAACACTACACCTCGTTTTATACAGACATGCGGCTCACGAATTCGACTATTTTTCAAAATGTCGCCCATGAAAGTGGGATTCGACGGAATTTGTCGGGGTTATTTTTTTCTGGCCGATCAGGACTTTGTAACGCCATTTCAGAACCAAACTGGAAAAAATCCCCGGGCTGATATCCAAGATTTTTTGACATTAAATAAAAATTAATTGTTTCTAACTTTAAACAAAATGCGTGATTCAGTCAATTTCGCTTTTACAAAGTCACTGGGCTACGATTATAATATACTCTTGAGATCGTCATTCAGAAAAATAATTCTGAAAAGCAATATATTAGACGAAAAAATAAAAACTCGCCAAGGACGCCAGTAACGAGTATTGTTCTGCCAGTACCGTGTGGTCTGCTCGTTAGAAAAACTTCTTTTCAAGCTCTAGGATGATGTTTGTGTTTACCGCAAGGAGTTCTACATGCGACTGTTGGTAACTTTACTGTTGGCGTTGAGTGTGCTCAACGCCACCGCCATCGCAAATGGTACTGATGAAGATATTCCACTAGAAGTATTACGCACGCAAAAATACGCTCCATTCTCATCTAAACCTATTATTCGGAAAAGCACATCTCCCGCGTATACTCAGGTTGAACACTCCCAATCCTCTGCAACGATTCCAAAAGTAAAATATGGGTTCACTTCAGGATCTCTCAAAGACAACATCACCCATCTTGCTAAGCAGTTTGGTTGGCGTACCGTTGTTTGGCAACCCGTCTATGATTATCAATGGGTCGGAACGGCACGCTTCACCGAAAGAAATATCAAACACATTTTGGCACACGTTTTACAGAACTTTCCTTTACAAGCTGTTTTTTACGAGGGAAATCACGTGCTCGTTATTGCCCCTAGGAACCTATCATGAAACCCATGCGCATGCTGATGCACACTCTTTTTATTTTTTCACTTTTGTGTTTAATCGTTTCGTGTTCCAAAATTTACTATGAAGCCACCGATCATATTGATGACACGCGCAATAGCATGCGAACCGCAAAGAACGCTAGCCATAAATCTCAACCCGCCATCGTCACACACGCGGGATATTTCATTAATCCCAAAGAAATTCCCGTGGGTCACACTCCCGAATGGATGCATCAACACATCAGCATTCACGCTCAACATTTACCGTTGAATCTTTTCTTGAATCAATTATTGCGACCCTACGCTATTGCGATTAACTATGATTCGAGTGTTTCACCACAACACAGGGTCGCTTTAAATTATTCGGGCTCGTTACAAGGAGCACTCAATATGATTGCTACATTAACGAATTACACCTACACCGCAAACGAACAAACCATCAATTGGTCTGCTTTTCAGACCAAGACGTTTGATATTTCTTTTATGCCAGGGGCTTCCACTTATTTGGTAGGACAAGAACAAAACGCCAATATGAATCACAGCTACTCCAATAATTCACCCGTTAATCAGCTGAACGATCAACAATACAGTAACTTGCACGCCGCATTATCGGTTTGGCGCGACCTAGAAACAACGCTTAATCAACTGAAATCCAAAGAAGGTCATGTGGTTGTATCTGAATCCACAACCACCGTTACGGTCAACGATCACCCCAACAATATCAGCGCAATTCAGCACTATATTCAGCAGTTGAATCGTCGCTTGAGTCAGCAAGTTGCTATTAAAGTGCAAGTGTTAGAAGTTGCACTGAATAAAGACTTTAATTATGGCATCAATTGGAACCTGTTAACCAACGTACTTGGCACCAAAATGAGTATCAACGGTCAAGCTGGAAACGCCACTAACCTTGTCACTGATAACATCATCACGAACAGCAGCAATTCCGCATTAACACGCGTTGGTTTTGGCTCTAATGGGACGGATGTATTCATTAATGCGCTCAGCCAGCAAGGCAAAGTCCGCGTGGTTACTGAACCAGAAGTCATCACAATGAATAATCAAATTGCGGCAATTCGCATTACACAAAGTGTTGGCTACATCGAAAGCGTCAGCCAAACCAGCAATCAATATTTCAACACCAACTCCATCACACCGGGCAGCATAACCGATGGATTCACATTGTATCTATTGCCAAAAATTCAAAACGATCAAGTCTATTTACAGCTTTCCAGCACCATTGCTAGTCTCGAAAAACTGGAAAAAGTCAGCAATACTCCCGATATTTCATCCAGCAACGGTTCAAACAACAACTCTCAATACCAGGCAATACAAGTTCCAACGTTAGCGCAAAAATCTTTTAATCAGCGCAGCTTAGTGCAATCAGGATCAACACTGATTATTGCGGGTTATAAACGTTTACAGGATGCGACCTCCGACGCGAATTTTTTTGGTATCGCACCGCTCGGCGGACGAGGTGCTTCTACAAGAAATATTGAAACTTTAGTTTTAATTACCCCGATCATTCTTCACAATAGTCGTTCCAATGTCGACAATAATGCAACATAACGGTACTCAATTCGTAATACAAGCGTATCGCGAATGGGTAAAAAACAAAAAAAAGTCGCCATTGATCGAGCGTATTCGCGCGATTGCAGAACAGCAAGGTCAATTTGTTCGACTTTATAAAAGACGATCAGGAGAATACGAAGCTGTTTTCTCATCGAGTCCTGGTTATTTGCTGGGTGAAAGCATTAAACATTATTTTCAACACGTTAAAAATCTTATTTTTTGCGAAGCGACCAACGATCACCATCAAGTGCTTTTAGTCGTCATCAAAGACGGGCACGTATTTTCCGATACATTAGTATCCTTGGATCAGCTTAAAACAGAACTTCTGCCGTTAACCACCTTAAAAATGAAATTTCAAATTGTTGTTTCGGGGAAAGCGGGGACCACCGTTCTCTCCAAAAAAGATCCTGATTTCTTTTTTCCTGAAAACTTAACGATATCCTACGAACATATCGAAGAACCCCTGGTTTCGCGTTTACCGGCATTGCCCATCGTCAAATTACTGCCATTACCATTAGCATTGAAAAGCGAACATCTTAGCACCCATTCTTTACTGGCCACCAGCATAGTGATCATTACCGCACTGATCCTATTGATTGGCTTGTTCACCTATTCCACGCATACCCAAAAGCCACTCCCGCACAAACCGAAAAAATTAGCACCCTATACCGATTACGTGACTGCACTCCAATCGCCATCACCCAAACGATTGCTCAACACCCTTTCAGGGTTGATCACAACCCTGTTTCAGATTCCAGGCTGGCGAGCTCATTCAATAACGCAAAATCATAATGAATACGTGATCACCTTACAATCGGATGGCGGAACCTTGGCGCTCATGCAACAGTGGGCGACTCACCATCATTTTCACGTTGTTCTCACTGAAAACGGTGTTGAGCTTCACAAACGCTTATCTTTCCCTAATCGAAGAGCAATCACTCACCTATTTTCCTTACAAGAATTGTGTGAAAATTTAATGGATGCGATTCAACAAAAAACATTTGAAACGCGCATTCAGTTAAAACAAACTATACAACATCACGAAACACAAGAATCGCTGTTAGCAATTCATTTAACGGACGTGTCGCCGCAACAATTACAAACGCTCATGTTTATCTTCAATCGACTGCCCATTGTCATTCATCAAATACAAATGAATATCGGTGATGATTCACTGATTCAGGGCGTTATCCAATTATCAGTTTGGGGTAAATAAAAATGCAAGCTAATAAAAAGCAGATTTCTCTCATTGTTGTCACCCTATTTGCTTTTGCCATTTTTCTGTGGCAATTGATCGCACTTTTTCATAACGATATTAGCGCTAAAACAAGTGCACCCATTTTAGCGAAAACCATAGAAACGGCGAAACCCAGCGTCGCAACACCCAATATCCAAAAATCGGCGACACCCGTTTTGGCAGAGACCGCTTCACCGCAGCAAGAGGCTTATCTCACGCTTCTCAACCGTTACCAATTAGCAAAGATGCAACACAAGCTATTACAAGAAGAATTGGCAATTGCAAACGCCCGTCAAAAAATTTCCGCACTCAACCAAAAAAATACCCTCGATACAATACCGGAAGAACGTAACAATCCCAACACAGGATTTGGCACTGAGATCACAAACAAGAATCAACAGCTACCTTTCAAATTAGTTTATCTCGGTTTTCAAAACGGTCATTGGAGCGCAACCATCCATCAAAAAGGACATTATCGACAACTGGATAAAGGAATGACGTTAGCGGATGGCACGCATATTACCAATGTCGATAAAAATGGAATTGAATTTCAAAATAACCAGCAGCAATCCTATCGCTTAACCTTTACAGAATTGACACTGCTCACTGCTCCCGTTCCAACAGATACAACAGCGACACCTAAAAAGCCGATCATCACCCCATCCGACACGGCACGCAAAATAACGCCCCCACTCCTACCTTCTGAAAAAAAATCAGCAAAATCTGCGGAAAAAATTTCAACGAACATCGCTGCAACACAAAACTCTGCCGCTAAAGCAGCAAATCAACCACATACGCTTGATGAAACGGTATTACTTGAAATGCCCCCTTCCAGCTATACCATTAAATTAATGGTAGGTCATAAAGATCGTCTTCTGCGTTTTGCGCGCAAACATCATATTACCGATCGAACGTTATGCTATTCGAATATTCATTCGCCCCATGAACAATATACGTTGGTCTACGGCGATTATCTTACAACCCGTGCCGCCGTCTCAGCCTTAAATCATTTACCCCCCCCATTACTTCAGCATCCTCTTTGCATTCAACGCCTGGAACTGATTCAACGTGAAATAGCAGGGTCCGAACCGCAACCCTAACGGATATTTCACATCGAGATGAACGAGTTTCCCCCACGGTTTTGTTTGCTTAATTCGCAATAATCACGCTAAAATTGCTCATACTGATTGAGTGGGGTTATCGCCGATGAAAATGATCAAAAAATATTCCATCCTGCTGTTGAGTATCCTCGTCATTTTCACGCTTGCCGCGTGCAGCAATAAACCGAAACGAAATACCCCGGTTGCTTACTTTGACCCCCTGCCTCCCACGTTAGTGGCCGAGCTTCGTTCCGGCGGTGTACAAATTGTGCAGCAAGGTTCGCGTTTACAGCTGATCTTACCAACCGATAAATTTTTTCGACTACAAACAATACAACTCAAAGAAGAGCAAGCCGATACGATGGAGCGCATTGCACTTTATCTAAAATATTTCCTCAAGAATCACCCAACATCAACAGACATTACGGTCTCAGGTTATACCGACACCGTTTACAACAAAGTAGAACGTCAAAAATTGTCACGCCAATATGCGGAGGTGGTTGCATCGTATCTGTGGAATCAAGGTTTTAATCAAGATCAGCTGCGCGTCACTGGATATGGCTCACAGCACCCCGTGGCGAGCATCACCACACCCCGCGGCAGCAGTTATAATCGCCGCGTGGTGATACAAGTCAATCCAAGATCATAGATTATCCGGACAGCGTTTCCACCTCATACTGTCGAATTCTTTTGTCGTGCGTGACCAACGTCAATGACTCAAGCCTAGCTTGCGCAATCAGCATGCGATCAAATGGGTCGGCGTGGTAATCTGGCAACTGTCCTGCTAATTCCGCATGCGCAAAAGTAATATTTAATGCCTCGAATCCACTGCTGTGTATCGCGTCAAATAGATAATCTGGAATAACGAGCTTTCCCAATGCTTTTTTAATTGCAATTTCCCATACACTCACTGCACTGACGAAAACCACATTGACTTTATCGCGAATCGCATGGCGCAATGTCATGGATAATGTTGGATCGTCCGCTAACCACCAAAGCAGTATGTGCGTATCAAGCAACAGCTGCATGCTTTATTCATTCCCCCTTAAAGGCATTCATGAGATCTTCTGGCAACTCGTCAAAATCTTCTTTGATAAGGACCTTACCACGCCAATAGCCAGGCTCTCTCGTAACAGAGGCCTCATAAAATGGAACCAGCTTTGCGATGGGCTTACCTGCTTTAGCGATAATAATCACTTCGCCATGACTGACCGCTTCGAGTAATTTTGAAAGTTGGGTTTTCGCTTCGTGGATATTCTTAATGCGCATCATACACCTCACTAAACTAAGTTTAGTCTAGTTTATGAAATGAGTCAAAACAGTCAACAATTCCCCAAGTTCATTATCTAGCAACTTATTGTTTTACAAAAAAAACTGGCTGATTATCGAATTCGAATAAAAATCCCCGTGGCAAGCCACGGGGTATGAGATGAATAAAAGGAAGTTACATGAACGAGTTCCGCTAACTTCACCACTGCATTTCAAGCACATTTCCTGATTGAACGGGGACGCGAGTTAAATCATTTAAGTGTTTGTAATAATAGATTTCTCCCGATTGATCTGAGAAAGCACGCAATGACTTGATGGGATGAATATAAGCGTGCGAATTATATTTTGCTTGAATGGAAATATGATCTGCTGCTAAATCACGCGCGTACAATGTTGCGTGATTATTTAAGCGTGCATAAAAATCATTGACCTTACCTTTCAACGTTGTTTCGCCGGAACCCTCGGCATACAACGCAAGCTTCGACGACTGAATGCCAGAAATTTTAATCACATTGTTGCCATTTTGTTTGATGGTACGAAGATTATTCACAACGAGATTGACTACACCATAGCCTTCTGATCTTAATGACAGTCCTTGTGTACTTGGAATGGTACTGGAATTGACATTAACTGGACCATAAACTTGCAACCCTTTTAAATTGGCTAATTGAACACTCACGGTAGGATGCGGAACACTGGTGATATAGCGGCTGGTGATATATAACGTGTGGCCATGCACAGTAACAGCAATGGGGTTTTTTGCAGAAGCGGATGTTTTTACGAATGCTTTGGCGCCAGAATATGGCTGAATTGACAAATTAAAATAACCATCCGCAACAATAGAATCAAAACTCGTCACATTGTACATTTTTTTAACTATACTGTCGGCATAAACGGTGGAAAACCCAACAATGGCAATGACGATGCTCAATATAAATTTACTCATCTTAGGGACCTCATTCAAAAAGCATGATGTTCGGATTAAGGCATTATGATCGATTTTGTACCAGGAAGCTAGCCTGGATATTTCATGTTGGTTTTTGAAGATAACGGCCACACGAAGTGCCCTCGCAACTCGATGTGAAATATTCGGACTAGGGTGTGTCATCAATTAGCTAAATAACGTAGACTCCGCACCTAAGTTTGTCCCGGAAATCGTGCAGCGATTGTCCGGGATCCAGAGAGAAAGGCAATTTTATCTTTCAAATAATGTTATTGTATAAATCACGCCACACAGGGTTTTTTTTTCAATCAATTTCAGTTTCCACTGGCGTCTCCATTTTTTTTAACTGCTTTTCCAGCGATTCCCCATAAAAATTAATTCTGTGTAACCAGGGGGTTCTAAGGCGATAAAAAAAATAGTTTTCGTAGACTTTTTCCATTATCCTGTTTTGCAAATTAACAAGGAGTTGATTTGTGATCAGTTTACGTAAAGATTTATGGATCAGCCAATTGGAAGCAAAATTCATTTACAGAAAATAATTTTATTGGTACGATCCTAATCTAATTGCACTTAATATTTGAAATCGCGTCTGCTTAGAAAATATTTTTTGAATTTTATCGGAAAAATTAAAATTTGCAACAGATCCCATTTTTCTCCAATTATGTTACCAAACCAAAAATAGTAAAATCATAAGATCGTATCGAGCCCTTTTGTCTCCACAAGATTTAATATTTTTAATGCTGGTCCACTGGGTTTGCGCTCACCACGTTCCCATTGTTTAATAGCAGCCACGCTAACATTAATTATTTTGGCAAAAACGGCTTGACTGACTCCGGAGCATCGACGAATTTCCTTGATCTTAGTCGGAGAGAGATCATGTGTTTCTGAAAGGCATAGCGCGTTAAATTCTTTCATTGTAGTAATATCTGCAATTCCTGCATCATGCAGATCTTTCACTATTTCATGAGCTTCTTTTAAAAGCCTTTTTCTAGTTCGATCATTTTTTTTCATGATGCACCTCGACTAATTGACCTTTAACACACATTTTCTCTAGCGCACTCATATGCGTTCCAAGATACATTTTAGCAATTTTAATGTACATTTCTTTTTCTTCAGTATCCAAGTTTTCTCGATCGTTTTTTGAAAAACCAAAAAGAAAAATTGATCGGTCGCTATCCTTAAATGCAAGTATAACGCGATGGCCGCCTCGCTTTCCTTGGCCACTCCTGGCAACTCTTTTTTTAATCAAGCCGCCACCTAAATTTGCATCAATGAGACCCACTTCAAGTTCATTGATTGTATTAATTAATGCGGCGTCTGATAGCCTTTCCTTTTTAGCCCATCGAACAAAATTTTTTGTTTTGAATATCCTAATTTTCGAGTCTCCAATACTACTGGGATACATTGTATACTATAATACATAGTATCCCATATGTCAAGTTTTAACGCCGAGGCGCAGCTATTCCCCAAGAAGGATCCGTTGCAAAGTTGTCATTTCACCACTAAACTGATTTTTAACTCCTTGAGTTTAAATCAGTAATTTTTTCGGAAAACTCATAAAAACGCTATTTGCAACGGATCCTAATTGATGACAGTCTCTAGCCTGGATATTTCAACGCTTCCAGTAACTGCGCCAACGCTTGTCCTCGATGGCTGATGGTATTTTTCACTGTTGAAGGTAGCTCCGCCGCACTGCAACGGTGAGTGGGAACATAAAAAACGGGATCAAACCCAAAGCCATTGGTGCCTCGAGGTTCTTTAAGGATTTCACCTTCCCATACCCCTTCACACAGTAAAGGAGCAGGATCCGTATCACTTTCCATTAAAACCGTCACACAATAAAAACTGGCCGCGCGATTTTTATCGTCATACTGCGCCAACGCCAGTAATAGCTTATTGATGCGCACATGATCATCCCCATTCGGTCCGGCATAACGCGACGAACGCACGCCGGGCTCACCATTTAATATATCCACCATGAGACCCGAGTCATCCGCAATAGCAGGAAAACCAGAAAAGGCAGCTGCATGCCGCGCTTTAATAATGGCATTTTCAACAAACGTACTGCCTGTTTCCTCAACTTCGGGAATATTTAATTCGGATTGTGGAATTAAACGAATGGGCAAACCCTGTAAAACTTCAGTAAATTCCCGAATTTTTCCGGGATTTGTTGAGGCTAAAACCATTGTCAACATGATTAAAATTCCCCGTAATAGGTTCCTGAATCACAAGCGCTAGAGGCGTTCGCAAATGCAATCGTTTCAAGGTGACGACTCAACCCTTGACACGCGTAGGGTGACAAATGATTTAATTCAATTTTCACATGATTATGATCACTGCCAGGTGCGACCATAATTGTACCACCCCATGGATTTTTAAAATCGTTTGCTTGCAACAAACCCGAATGAATTAATGCGTCTTTGGAAATCATGGAAAAATCCGCTTTTTGATCGTATTCCAGCCACTCATAGCTGGCACGCGAAATAATATCGACTTGACTGATCGCTCGCGCCACCCGCATATTTAAATCCACGACGGTGAAGTAACGTACTGCAAGCAGTATCAACACACTTGAAACAGTAATCACTAATAGAATTTCAAGTAAACTATTTCCTTGTTGTTTTTGCATGTGATTTTCCTAAAATTCAAACATACCATACAGTCGATTGATGTTCAGCGATCATCTGCTTAAACGCAGCAACCCAACGCGGGTCTGCATTTAAGCTAGGGGCAAGATAAAACGCCTCACCACCTGCCGCTAACCATTGTTGACGCAAACGAATGCCAATTTCCTCTAATGTTTCAAGACAATCCGCCACAAAGGAAGGACACACCACCATTAAACGCTTTACCCCTTTTTCTGCTAAATGCTGCATGACTTCGTCAGTGTAAGGGCGAATCCATTCGGTGCAGCCTAACCGTGATTGAAACGTCGTTTGATAATGTTTTTCTGTTAATGCTAAACGTTCTGCGAGTGATTTTGTTGTCGCAACACATTGAGTACGATAACAGACTTGCGTCACATCCTTTTGGGTCAGTTGCCGTTGTGGTAATCCATGATAACTGAATAAAATCATTTCCGGCTTAAACGTCATTAATGTCGGTTTCAACCTATCTGCTACCGTTTGCAGATAATACGAATTATTATAAAACGCGCGCTGAATGCTAATATCCTTCTCATTAAAATATTTTTTTAATGCGTCAAGCGCCGCTTTTAGCACAGAGCCTGTTGCCGCGTGCGAATATTGTGGAAATAATGGAAAAACCAACACACGCTGACAACCCCATTTTTGCAGCGTATTAACAGCCTCCGCAATGTTCGGCTTTCCGTAACGCATACCCAACACCGCAACGAAATGCTCATCCAGCGTTTCATTCAAGGCTGCCGTAAATTGTTTGCTGTATATTAATAAAGGCGAGCCTTCTTCCAACCAAATCTGCTGATAAGCATGACTCGATTTTTTAGAACGTATGGGCAATATCACGCCATAAAGTAAAATCATGCGTAACAGCCACGGCAAATCAACGACAAAAGGATCGGATAAAAATTCTTTTAAATACGCACGTACCGCTTTAGGATCCGGTGCACTCGGTGTTCCTAAGTTCAATAATAAAATGCCGATTTTTTTATGACTCATTATCACTCCACCGCGCCACCACAAATCGTGGCAAACCCGAAAAATCTGAATGGAGACAAATATCGCTATACCCCTCTTCACGTAAAAATTGTTGCGTCATCGCCTGTTGTACAGCACCGTGTTCCAGCACCAGATACGCCTCTTTCGCTAAATAATGTTTGGCTTGCGAAATAATGGACCGCAATGCACTCATGCCATCATCATGAGCCACCAACGCATTCTGTGGCTCAAACGTTAATTTTGCTAAATGTGGGTCTTTCTCCGCGATGTAGGGCGGATTACTGACGATGAGGTCATAATTTTTTTCCGGTAATGCGCTGCACCAATCCCCACAGAAAAAATTGACGTTTTTAAACCCGTAACGTTGTGCATTTTTCGCAGCAATTTCTAATGCTGCCGCACTTTTATCGGTCGCATCAATGTGCCACAGCGAACGCTCCGATGCCAATGCTAATGCAATAGCACCACTACCCACCCCTAAATCGGCAATACGAAGCCGCAGTTGCGAAGGCAATGTTTCACAAATCCAATCCACCAAATGTTCCGTCTCAGGACGTGGAATTAACGTATCGGGTGTGACGATTAAATCTAATGTCCAGAAAGGCTGATGTCCGACAATGTAAGCAACAGGTTCGTTTTGCAACCGTTTTTCAATCCAAGTCATTAATTGTCGTTGTTGCATACGCGTCAATTCACGCTCCGAAAAAGCAATGAGTTGTGCACGTGAAAACGCGAGAATTTCCTGCAAAAAGATTTCAACCTCTAAACGCGGCGTATCCGAAACCATGGCGAGCTGCTGTTGATACTGAATGATGGCATTGGCGATCGTTTGCAATTATTCCTCGCCTAATTCTGCTAATTGTTCTGCTTGCAATTCACGGGTTAACGGTCCAATCACGGGATCCAGATCCCCTTCCAGGATGTCTTCTAATTTATATAACGTTAAATTAATGCGATGATCCGTGATCCGCCCTTGCGGATAATTATACGTGCGAATCCGTTCCGAGCGATCACCACTGCCGACCAAAGATTTTCGGACCGCCGCTTGTTCGCGCGCTTGCTTTTCTTGTTCTTGCAACAAAATTCGCGATTGCAGCAACGACATAGCACGCGCCCGATTTTTATGTTGCGAACGTTCATCTTGGCACTCAACAACAATACCCGTCGGAATGTGCGTAATTCGAATCGCAGACTCCGTTCGATTTACATGCTGACCACCCGCCCCCGACGCTCGATACGTATCCACACGCAAATCCGCAGGATTAATGTCAACCGCTTCCACTTCATCAACTTCCGCTAAGATCGCTACCGTACAAGCAGAGGTATGCACACGGCCCTGTGATTCTGTCACCGGCACTCGCTGCACACGATGCGCACCCGATTCAAATTTTAATTGTGAATAAACGCCTTTTCCTTCGATGCGCGCGATAATTTCTTTATAACCGCCATGCTCTCCTTCGCTAGCAGAAATAATATTGACGCGCCACCCTTTTTTTTCTGCATAACGTGCATACATGCGATAAAGATTACCAGCAAAAATCGCTGCTTCATCACCACCCGTACCTGCACGCACCTCCAAAAATACATTGCGTTCATCGTTAGGGTCTTTCGGTAACAACAGCATTTTTAGGGTTTCTTCTAATGCCAGTTGCTTTTCTTGTTGGCTCACGAGTTCTTCTTCCGCCAACGCTTTTAATTCCGCATCGGAACCACTCAGCATTTCTTTTGCTTCTGCGATACTGGACAACGTTGTCACGTATTTTGTGAACGTTTGTGCGATGGGCTCTAGCTGCGCGTATTCGCGACCCAAATCGCGAAACCGATTTTGATCGCTAATGATGGCCGCATCACTCAATAATCCACCCACTTCACGGTAACGCGCGCTTAACACCACTAGCTTTTGTTTTAAAGATTCTTTCATGCATTGACCACTGACATTAACGCTATAATTCGTAAAGTTCTCGAAGGAGATTGAGTAACAGAGCGTGTTGAGTGTATGCAGCATCCCGTAATTTACTGGTGGGCTGATGCATAAATTTATTGGTTAAGCGCCGAGCTAATTCCCGCATAGCCATCACAGGGTCTTGATGATGAGCGAATGTTTTCAACGCATTATCTAACTCTTGGTCGCGCCACTGTTCCATTTTTTTACGATAGTTGCGTATCATATCACTCGCATCCAGCACCCGCAACTGACGCAAATGATGGGCTGCCTGCACTTCAATAATCGCTTGCGCTTGAAAAATAGCCCCTTGTCGCGACTGTTGGTTTTCACTCACCATGGATTGCAAATGATCGATGTTATAAAGGTGTACGCCCGATAGCTCTCCCACCGCTGGATCAATGTCGCGCGGCACCGCTAAATCAGCGATAAACAGCGGTCGCTGCGCACGTTTTGCCATTACACCGGCCACCGATTCTTTGTACAAAATGGCGGTATCGCTTGTCGTAGCACTAATAACGAGATCCACTTCCGCTAAGGTCGTTAGCATTTCTTCAAAACGAATGGGCACAGCTCCGTAATGACGTGCCAAGCCATGGGCACGCTCTAAGGTGCGATTCGCGATCAATAAACGTTGCACGTTATGGCGATGTAAGTAATTGGCAACGAGTTCAATGGTTTCTCCCGCACCCACCAGCAACACGTTGCTTTGCTCAAGCGGCGGGCATACTTTTTTGGCCAATTGAATCACCGCGTAAGTCAATGTGACTGGATGACAACCAATATCGGTTTGCGAACGCACTAATTTGGCCGCCTCAAACACCGCGGGAAAAAGTTTGTGGAATTGCTTACCAACCGTACCTTGCCGCAAAGCATGGTGATACGCCTGCTTCATTTGTCCCAAAATTTGCGGTTCACCCAGCACCATCGAATCCAAACCGCTCGCTACGGACATCAAATGTTTAATCATGTTCAAGTCATGATGCTCGTAAATAGCAGTGGTTAATAATTTTTCGTCAAAAGATTGTTGCCGCCTTAACCATTCTTTAACGGCATGATGGCAACGGGTTACCGTGTATAACTCGGTACGATTACAGGTGGATAACACCACCGCTTCTTCAACCGCTTGGGTTTTAAACAGTGTGTCCATAAGGTGTGGCGTCTGTTGAAAAGTATGTGCAAACTTTTCCCGCTCGGAAAGGTGAGCGCTACGATGATTAATACCCAACGTGAATAACTGCATTGGCTAATCTTTCCCCATGACAAGGTGCAACGGCACAATAATACACCAAACTCTCGTTGACGTCCTTAAAATCTGCAAATGTAGACACGTATTATGGTAATATTAGCCAAGACATTTTCTACACCCAAATCAAAATAATAAAAATGATAATAATGAAAAACAACGTAAAGCAACATGAAATATCCGTTGGGTTAAGTCGACCCACGGGGACCTATAAAAATCCCCGGGCTTACGCCCGGGGATTTTTCCTATATGAATTTCGCCTGCTCGGGAAACCCTCGCGAACGGCGACCCAAGGGGGAGAATTCGCTTTCCCCCCCTTGGGAAACCCCCATGGCGCAAAGCTCCTGGGCTAACGCCCAGGGTTTGAGGATATCAATTGATCATAAAAAACACCATTTGATTAAACTCTTGACATTTCTTTCCTTCGCACTTAATATCTTTTTTAGAGATATATGAGTGAGTGGTTGAGGTTGGCCAAAGATGGTGGCTATTAATAAAATAGTTAAATATTCAATAGGTTGTGTTGCAGGCGTGATGGTGGTGTGCGCAGGCTATGCGTATTTTCACTACCGAGGCGCTCACCCAACAACCGATGATGCTTATGTGGAAGCCAACGTCGTTCATCTCGGCGCTCGGCTGACCGATACGGTGGATGAAGTCTTTATTGTTGACCAACAGCATGTGACCCAAGGTCAATTGCTGTTTACCCTCGACCCTGTTCCCTACGAATTAGCGCTTGCGCAAGCACAGGACAAACTGCAACGAGCCATTTTGCAAATCAAAGCGGATAACGATGCAGTCGATCAAGCCAAAACACTCGTGTTACAGCGTCAAGCTGAATTACAAAACACACGATCAGACACGGATCGTAAATTGGTGTTGGTAAAGCAAGGATTTATTTCTAAGAGTGAAGCGGATGCTGCTAATAAAAATTTAGCGGTGGCCATTCAAAATGTCTATTCAGCACAAAGCCAACTCAAACGTTCTGAAAATATTCGTGGCGTGGATGGTAAAGATAACGCCGCTATTCACGAAGCAGAAGTGGCGGTACAACAGGCACAACTAAATTTAAAATACACGCGAGTGGTTGCTCCTACCGATGGTTATATTGCTCATTTTGATTTACGTCCCGGTAGCAAAGTCAGTGCTTACCAAGAAGTTCTTGCAATAATACAGGATAAAAGTTATTGGGTGAGTGCAAATTTTAAAGAAACACAATTAACAAAAATGCGGGCAGGAGATAAAGCGCATGTCAGTATTGATATGTATCCTGGTGTGAAATTCCAAGGAGTGGTTGAAAGTATCAGCGCGGGTAGTGGGGTGAGCTTTTCTTTGCTGCCGCCTGAAAATGCTACCGGTAATTGGATTAAGGTCACACAACGATTTCCTGTAAAAATTCGTTTGCAAAATGAAAACGATCAATACCCGCTGCGTTTGGGTGCCAGCGCAACGGTAACCGTTGCAACCACTTCTTCGCAGGGATAAAAATCCCCGGGCTTACGCCCGGGGTATTTTTCCTATATGAATTTCGCCTGCTCGGGAAACCCTCGCGAACGGCGACCCAAGGGGGAGAATTCGCTTTCTCCCCCTTGGGAAACCCCCATGGCGCAAAGTTCCTGGGCTAACGCCCAGGGTTTGAGGATATATCACATGAAATCAACAGAACAAGCATCACCGCGTTCAATGCTATTAATCATTGCGGTGATGGCGGTGGCCATGCTGGAAATTATCGATTCCACCATTGTGAATGTGGTTCTCCCCAATATGATGAGCGCATTAGGCGCGGATCAATCGCAAGTTATTTGGGTCATTACTTCGTATATGGTCGCAAGCGCAATCGTGATCCCGTTAACGGGATATTTGCATCAGCGTTTGGGTGAGCGTCGTCTCATTATTGGCAACATCATCGGATTTATTTTAACATCCAGCCTTTGTGGTTTAGCGCCGAATATCACTACCATGGTGATTTTTCGATTTTTACAAGGATTTTTTGGCGCTTCACTGATTCCACTGTCGCAAATTATTTTACGTAACGCCTTTCCAAAAGAACAGTTAGGAAAAGCGATGTCGATTTGGGGCGCCGGGGTGATGGCAGCACCGGTATTAGGGCCAACGTTGGGGGGGTATATTGCCGAATATTTAAATTGGCGCTGGATTTTCTACATCAATATTCCCGTGTGCTTGATGGCATTAGCATTAATTATCGCGACGTTGAAACCTATATCGCCTAAAAAAATGAAAATTGATTTATGGGGAGTGGCTTTTTTAATTTTGGGAACGAGCAGTTTACAAGTAGTGTTGGATGATGGCAGTTCAAAAGGCTGGTTCGATTCGAGTTTTATTGTCATTTGCACCCTGTTTTCTGTTGTTGGTATTGCTGGATTTATTTATCGCAGTTTGACACGGCAAAATTCAGCTGTGAATATTCGAATTTTTGCCAATAGAAATTTTGCATTGGCAACTCTCATAATGGGGATATTTTGCGGAACGTTTTTCGGAATTATGACCGCTCAGCCTATCATGCAACAATCTATTTATAATTACACAACGATGATCACCGGTTTGGTGCAAGCGCCGCGAGGGTTGGCGTGCAGCATCAGTATGATTTTATTGTCGGTGTTGCCGCTTTATCGCGTTAATCTTAAAGTAATTATGATTTCAGGTTTGTTGTTATGCGCAGGAAGTTCGTGGTATTTTTCCAACCTGACGGCTGATGCAACGACCATGAATTTTATTCTGCCAAGTATCGTCGCAGGCTTTGGCATGGGGCTGCTCATTGGACCACTCACTGGAGTTTCACTGTCAACGATAGAAGAAAAAAATATTGGTGATGCCAGCGGGCTATTTAGTTATGGTCGCACAGCAGGAATTTCTTTTGGAATTTCAGTGGCGACCGCTTTTCTAACGCATTTTTATCAAGTTTTTTGGCAGCAATTGGCGGCACATATTAGTGATGGGAATGCTAATTTTCAATTATGGCTGCAAAAATGGAATTTGCCATTAACCGATCCCAATACACTGAATATCCTGCAAAATGCTATTCTCAAGCATTCACATTTGCTGGCGTATGTAAATTTATATTATTTGGGTGCGATTATTTTTATCTTGCTGATTCCCCTCGTCTTCTTTTTTACAATACCAAAAATGTCATAACGGCAGATTTCATTGACGACATGCCCTAGCCTGGATATTTCATGTTGCTTTTTGAAGATGACGGTCACACGAAGTGCTTTGCCGCCAACGGAAAGGTCGGATCCATTGCAAATAGCGTTTTTATGAGTTTTCCGAAAAAATTACTGATTTAAACTCAAGGAGTTAAAAATCAGTTTAGTGGTGAAATGACAACTTTGCAACGGATCCCTTTATTCAGTAAAAGATTAATGGTTTATTAGCTAAGTTTTTCAATTGGGATGCCCGCTAGGGGGGCGCAAAATTTTCATTTCCCGCCACTCAACTAAGATCGGACTTTCCCTAGACACAATTAGGCTGCTGATACATCACCACTTCCATTTATCAGATAAAATAATTTCAATTATTTTATTCTTATTTTTGCAATTAAATCTCGATTTAATATGTACCCAATGACTTTCTATGGTCCTTGGAGATAAATTCAACATTTCCGCAGTTTTTTTGACTGTTTTTCCTTTCAGCAGTAATGCAATGCATTGTAATTCACGGGGTGACAATGTTATTTCTTTTCCTTCATAAAGGAAAATATATTTTTTAGACCTTGTTCCGATGTTTTTTAAAATCTCATCAAACCGACATATTGATTCAGAAAAATTTCTACAAGATAAATTTTCAACGGCGACTAAATTTTTGATCATTGGATAATTGATTTTCATTAGGCTATTTTCTAAAAATTTATGTTCACTAATATCAGTCGAAATACCCAGCACGCCCATTTCATTTTTGTTTTTAGAATAAATGGGGAATTTGCTGGTTAATAGAGTGAAGTTGCCAAATTTCGTGGTAACAGGTTCAATACAATTTATTTTTTCCTTTGAGAAGGAAAGCACATCGAGATCATTTTTACGATAGAGATCAGCATCTTTTTTTTCGCAGAATTGATAGTCACTTTTTCCAACGAGGAGTTGAGGCGTATTTGCTCCCATAGCGTCAGAAAAATTCTTATTACAACCCATGATCGTACTGTTCATATTTTTCCAGAATATAATAAGACGGGAATGATTAATTAATTCATTATGATAGAGTTCATGAAAAGCGATACCACTTAAAAGTTTCTCGCCTATTTCTAGAAATTCTTTAATAACATTTTCTGAAAATTCAACATGCATGCTATTTTCAATCCAATTTATTGATCTGAAGGTGAAGGTTTATATCGATATTTCATTGCAACTATTCATTTTATCGATTCTGTCGAAAATTTTTTATTTTCACTGAAAAATCTCCGAGCGAATTTCCTCTAGATGGGTGTAGCCTTGCATTGATGTAATTAGTGCATACTCAAGGTTCGCGGGTCCTGCCGCTCGCCATCTCGCGGCAAAGCTTCGCCTGCGCGGCAAGATCTCTGGCTCGCGTCACCCGCTTTGCAGCATACATTAACCCGAGGCTACACCCCTCTAGATGTAACTAGCATATTAATGCAGTATATCGTGAAATTAACCCAGGAAGAACATGAATTTTTACTTTCAACGCCGCCTAAGCAATAAACGCAGAAATTTCTACGCTATATTTGATTGGTTTTTATCCAATGGTCGTCAAAATTTTTGTGTTTCTCCATTTCCAATCCAATTTACTGATCTGAAGGTTTATAGAAAATCCATTTATTACACTGTTGGGCTTTTCGATTCCGTAGAAAATACGGATTGATGTTCATAAACAATTCCATAAAATATGATTTTGATAAAAAGTTAACCCATGAGAAAAGAAAATGAAAATAGAAAATTGGTCTGACGTTGACAGAAAAGCGCCTCAATATTATGAAGAAATAATTAAGTTGTGTGAAAAGCAAGGCGATCTTCCGAAAAATCTTGTTTTTATCGTAGTAGATCACTGCCTATTCACTTTTCAATCCCATGCTGAATCACTCATGAAAATGGGGGGAATAGCCGGAGTTATTCTGAAGAGTTCAACGCATGTTGCCACATCCATCGAATACGCCCAAACGCACTGTAAAGTACTGCAGGTTTCCAAGGAAAATTTAAAAGAGAGGGGGAGGGCAATAAAACTCATATTGGACAACACAACAGAAGAACAAAAGCTTGTTTTGTTGGACCATGGAGGCTATTTTGCTCCAAAATTAGGTGAAATCATCGATCATCCTGAACTTGCAAAGCGTATTTTGGGGATCGTAGAAGTAACGGAAAATGGATATCAAAAATATCAAGCGACAATGAGAGCCCTTCAAAAACCTTTCCCCCTTCTTTCGATTGCAAGAACAGAAATTAAAGAGCTGGAAGATGCTCAAGTAGGGACTTCTATTTTTGATGCCAGCAACACTATTCTTTATAATATTCATGCATCGCTGAGCTCTACTCGAACTATCTGTGTTATTGGTTATGGAAAAATCGGGAGAAGCATTGCAAACAGCTGTAGAGAACACCGTATTATTGACATCATCGTGCTTGAAATCGATAGTTTGCGGGCACAAGCTGCCCATAAACATGGCCATAAGGTTTATGATGCTAGTAGTCCTAAAGAAAGAGAATTTGCGTTACAACAGGCTGAAATGATTTTTAGTTCAACAGGAAAGAGAGCGCTCACGGCATTGGACGTCAATATCTTGCGAAATGCTCAAAAAACTCAGAAAAATCGCGTTCTATATATTGCCTCCTGCACATCACCCGACGATGAATTTGATCCCAGCTTTTTTTCAGAATTGGAAGCGCAAAGCGTCAATTCCAAAGAAGAGCGAGACGAATATCTACAAACATACAAACTGTCACCCTATCGGCTATTCAATGGAGGAGATATTTTCATTCTCAACGGCGGAAAGGCCGTTAATTTTGCTGTGGGCGGCACACCAGGATATGAAATATGTCAAGTATGGGCTGCTGTGCTTTTTTGCACGGCAAAAATAGCCTCTGGATCGATAGAGTCAAAAAATTTTATTCAAGAACTCACTCGTTCAGAGCAGAATGAAATCAGCAAAGTCACCTGCTCCGTCTTTCTTTCCGAAAAAAATGTGGAGAATACTCATCGTCGCTCCCACAGACGTTCTTTAAGTTTGGGTGACTTCCATCAGGGGCTTTTTGAAGCCAGAAAGGGAAAACTTATTTTTCATGAAAATGAAGAAATAGGCTGCCGCCAAAAAACGTTACACAGTTAATGAATAGGAAGTTTTTCATGCACACAGAATCATCTTCTTACAAAAAATGCAGCACGATAACTGCCTACCTCATCAGCGGAATATGCGCTCTACCGACCGCGTTGTTGAATGGTCTATCCGCTCTACAAGGTGGATCGGTAACTCTAGAAAGATTAAGTACTTTTTCAGAGCTGACGCTTGCACTCACCAATAGCCAAAAAATCGAAATTGCTTATGGGATAGCCTGTTTTTTGGCATCAGAATCTGTTTTATTGTATTTAAATAAAAAATATTTACTCAGTTCATCAAAAATGGTTTTAACATTGGCCAAAAAAGATTTGTGTTATCTTTTAAGAATACGGCGGTTTCAAACTGAAAAACCTAATCTTTCTGAAAATATTATTTTTTTCTGGTGCTTTTTGACAAGTTTGATTTTTGCCGAGCTTGGCGCGCAAACGCTGTCATCTCTAGGCAAAACTGCAGAAATTTTTGGTTTTTTTATGAATCTCTCGGTCTACTTTTCAACAAGATATGCGGGTGCTAAGTCGTTTTTCTCAAAAAGAAGCGATGCCTCCGTTGAGCGCCCAGAAAGGTGGGTTTATTTTACTGGAGGGGCGCTTGCATTTTTCAGCCTCGCTCCCATTATTGTCACTTTTATTCCAGTTTCTGTTCAAGGCCTGCAAAATTTTCTACAGAGCAACCTAGGGGCTAGCGAGAATTACCAAGATATGTTTTCTCTGACGGTTGGCGCTGTTTGCGCTTTTCCAACAGCCTTTTTTTACGCTGTTTCAGCGAAAAAATTTCCAGGAGCCATTTCATCGACCTTTTGTGGGATGGTGTTTCACTTAAGAAATGGCGAAATCTTGCCTTCCGTGAAAATTTTCATGGCCACTCTGCTGGCTTTTTCAGCCAGCTATTTTACGAGCGTTGGATTTCGGATGGTCGCTGATACGGCCATTTCAGAAGGTTATTTATCCTACCTTGGAAGCCCTCTAGAGAAAATCCTACCCTCCGTATTTCTTGGCACCATTGTTGTGATGTTCTGGTCTCATTTACAGGACATTGCAAACCAAAAATTCATTAAAAATGAAGGTACTGAAAATAATTTTTGGAAAACCAGACCCTACAACGCGCTTGAAGAGAACTCCCACCAGTTACCCAGCGCTGAAGCATCAACTACGCCCAGGGTTTAGCAATCAATTTGGCACATCATTCCTGAATGACGTGCCTTTTTATCAGAAGTGGCGTAAGACACCGAAATTTATAGGTTCTGTCGCAATTCCCTGCTGACCTGGTATACTTGCCGTCTAAATTGACCGGCGGAAACCAATCAATGATCAACTTTAAGGGAAGGCATTTTATGAAGGACATCATACTCATGGTGGTTCGTTGGT
>Ga0155588_1069_pt2 | contig 35643 bp, 26 predicted proteins | sample RifCSPhighO2_12_FD_107245 | JGI IMG/M metagenome (GOLD analysis project Ga0155588, IMG submission 107245) | Gammaproteobacteria bacterium RIFCSPHIGHO2_12_FULL_41_15
GGCTTTTGGATTTTTTCCCAGCAAATTAAGCGGCACCATTGCAAATTGTGAACGCGCCCCACCCTGTAAATAAAGGATATGGTAATTGTCTGGAATATTTAATAAGTGACGCAGTGTGAGTTTTGCTTGATTAGCGATAGAAATAAATTCTGCATCACGGTGTGACATTTCCATCACAGAAATACCTGTGTTGTGCCAATTGCGCAGTTCTGATTGAGCTTGCTTTAATACGGACTGAGGAAGACAGGACGGGCCTGCGGAAAAATTGTAGACATCCATTTTTTTAAGTTCCTATTATGAAAAATTGATTTTTATGATTCTACTGGCGGTGGTACTAAGACTTCACGCGTACCATTTTGTTCCATAGGACTCACTACGCCAGCGACTTCCATTGCCTCAACAATACGAGAGGCTCTGTTGTAACCAATTTTGAATCGACGCTGAACACTCGATACTGATACTCGACGATTTTTTGCAATCATGTGTACCGCTTCATCATAAAATTCATCTTTTTCTGCATCTTCTTCTGAGTCAGTAGTGATGTAACCATTATTATCGACTCTATTGACCGTTGGATCTAAAATTTCTTCTAAATAATTAGTCGCATTGTTTTTCTTTAAAAATTTTGTAACACGATGTACTTCATCGTCATCGACAAAAGCACCATGAATTCGTTTGGGCAATCCACTCCCCGGTGCAAGATATAACATGTCGCCATGACCTAACAATTGCTCTGCGCCTTGTTGATCTAAAATAGTTCGAGAATCAATACGTGATGACACTTGAAAAGCGATACGCGCAGGAATATTTGCTTTAATTAAACCGGTGATGACATCTACCGACGGGCGTTGCGTGGCTAAAATTAAATGGATACCGGCAGCTCTGGCTTTCTGCGCTAAACGGGCAATCAGTGTTTCAACTTTTTTACCCACTACCATCATCAAATCAGCAAATTCATCAACAACAACGACAATTTGCGGCAAGGTATCCAGGGGTTTGGGCGTTTCACCAATTGCTGGTTGCCAGAGGGGATCGAGGATAGGTTGGCCAGTCTGTTTGCCTTCTTTAATTTTATCGTTATAACCCATAATGCTACGCACACCTAAGGTCGCCATGAGACGATAACGGCGTTCCATTTCAATCACACACCAGCGCAACGCTGTTGCGGCATCTTTCATGTCAGTGACAACGGGCACTAATAAGTGAGGAATATCATCATAGACGGATAGTTCTAGCATTTTAGGGTCAATCATAATTAACCGTAATTCATCAGGACTAGCTTTATATAACATGCTAAGCAACATAGCATTCACACTCACAGACTTACCTGAACCGGTGGTACCTGCAACTAACAAATGCGGCATTTTGGCTAAGTCGACAGTGATGGGATGACCTGAAATGTCTTTACCTAAAGCCAAACTTAAAGAAGAGTTTGATTGCTGATAAGATTTTGAAGCAAGCACCTCACGCAACGTCACCATTTCTCTTTTTTCATTAGGTAATTCAACACCTATGACTGACTTTCCTGAAATAATTTCAACAACACGCACGCTACTGACAGAGAGAGATCGAGCCAGATCTTTGGCTAATCCAGTGACTTTACTGACCTTGGTACCTGCGGCCAATTCCATTTCATAACGTGTGACAACAGGACCTGGATAAACTGCTTCGACCGTTGCTTGGACTCCAAAATCTTTCAAACAATTTTCAACTTCACGTGATTTTTCTTCTAATTGAGCACGTGTATATTGCGCCACTTTAGTCGCAATGGGTGTACTTAATAAAGGGAGTTTGGGTAATTGAAATTTACCTGACCTTTTTTTAATAGCGTCTTGAAGTTCTTCAGTATTTGAGGGCGTATAATCTTTGATATCAAGTGATGAGAATCCAATTTGAGACGGACTTGCTTCCTCTGCTGAGGGGATTATGTGATGTGCCTCTTCTTTATAGTCAAAGCTCATGACAGGTTCAGTTATCAGCGCATCCGTTTTTTTTCTAAAAGGGAATTGACCAAGCCAAGACAGATTAAGTGAAAGTTTCGGTAAATTTAGTTTAAATTTAATCTCTGAATGATGTATCAACTGAAAGCCTCGTAGCACCAAAGCGCCTATTTTTTCGAGCAATGAAAACCAAGAGAGACCCGTGAGTAAACTCACACCTAACAACAAAACGGCTATTAACAAAAAAGTAGCACCAGCATCATTGAACCAATTGAGCATATGGTCACCGATGACCTGCCCAAATACGCCGCCGGATGTAAAAGGAAGCTGAATCCAAAAGGTAGTGAGATGCAAATTGATTGTGCCGGCTGCAGAACAAATCACTAGAATAAATCCAACTAACTTTGTAATTAAAATAGGATATTGCTCAAGTGGAATACCCTCTCTGTCTCGACGATAAATTCGCCAAGCCATTGCGATCAGTGCTGCGGGAAATAAATAAGCCATATAACCGAACATATAAAAAGTGAAATCAGATAACCAAGCCCCAGCTTTACCTCCAAGATTTAAAATGGTTTGAGAAGGACCGGTGTGTGACCAACTGGGGTCGGAAGATTGATAGGTGATGAGTGATAGTAATAAAAAAACAGCCGTTGCAAATAAAACAACCAATAATCCTTCACGAATTCGATGTAAAAACTGCTGTAAGTGGTTATGGTCAGAGTTGTTTTCTTTGACTGGCTTGGCGTTTCCCACGATACATCCCTTTAAAATTTCTGCCCTCTATAACCTCGCCTCGCTCTAATAGCTTGTGAAAGATCAAACGCTTAGTTTAGAGCGATGGGAAGTATAGTAGTGCTGGTAAGTTGATATTGCAAGAAAGGAATGCATTGCTTTTGATCTAAGCTGCAACCGCATCAATCGACGATAATCGATCTAATACTTCTTCTTTTTTGCTCTGTGGAACCAGTAAAGTGTAATCTGTATTTAAAGTATTTTGCCAATCTGTAATTGCTGGATTCAATTTTTTCATATCATTAAAATTAATACCTGCTATAAATCCCGCATTACTAGGTGTAATATTTTGTTTAATTTGTATTTTTGAAAAATATGGCCTGTTAGGGATATCCGGCAATTTGATACCGAATTTGCTAGGACGCGTCATAATGGCAGAAATAGCCAGGATATTTCTAACATAAACTTTGGTTTGATGTGGTAATGGGAGTGACCAAAAATCGGTTGGTCGATGACGGGCAAGATTATAGCGAATTGCTTCATCCACTCGACCATCACCACAATTATAAGCAGCCATAGCTAATAACCAATTTCCAAAACGCTTATAAGAAGCCATTAAGTGATGCAAGCCCGCATCGGTTGATTGAAGGATATCTGAACGACCATCATAACCAGGTCGCATGTGTATATTAAATTCATGGGCTGTCGCGGGCATAAATTGCCAAAGTCCCGCGGCACCTGCAGAAGAGATACTATGTGCTTGATAATTGGTTTCTGCGGCGGGCACAAACACTAATTGCGCTGGGAGATGATATTCTTTCACCTTTTGAAAAACATAGTATAAGTAAGGCTTTGAATTTATTAAAATAAATTCCATTTCCGCAGGATTACTACCATAGGAGCGAATCTCCTTTTGATAATCTGCAATATGATTACCTGTATAGAGAGGCTGAAAATCTGAACTAATTTCACAGAGTAAGTCATTTTGATCACTACAAATTTCCGTTGCTCTTAGAGGTTCACTCTTAATTTTTAGGGCAATAGTATGAGCATAGTTTGCACTGCTCTGTGGGGCATAAAGGTATGTGAGAAAAAAAGCGGTGATGAGCAAAGTAAATTTAGAGGTTATTTTTAACATTATTTCAATGCCTTAAAAGTTAAACCTCCTTGGAATATATTGAATTAATTGCTTCACTCGCAATGACGGGATATCACTTATACAACATCACGACGATTCCCAAAGAACCTGCACCATTCGAGCAGATAATCACGGTCGCTCTGCACTTCCAACTAATGAAATTCAAGCTGAATAGTTACTGTTTCCTTAACAATGAGGCGCAATATATCATGCTCCTCACCAATTGTACATAGCGTACTACTAGTAATATTGCTATTAAACAACCCATTCGCTACAATCGCCACAACCATCGCACAAGGAAATCAGTGATGAAAATCAAATACCTACTTGCTCCTCTCCTCTTAATGAGCACTTCAACTGCTATTCTGGCCGAAGCTACCTACCCTGTCGAAAACCCTAATCTAATGTATGGCGCTTACGTTGCTGCTAATTTGGGCTATGCATGGATTCCATATCAGCACAACATTGGCAATTCAACCACTGCTTTACAAACACCTGCCACGCAAACACTCTCTTGGTCAAATGGCAATGGTGGCTTTGTATGGGGAGGCGATGTCGGTTACCAATTTAATAGAAATTTAGCAGTAGAATTTGGTGCTTTTCGATTTCCAATAACGACTGCCAAGGTAAGCAGTACCCAGCAACAGTTCAATCGCTTTAGTAGTTGGACTATCTTCACCGATATGAAATTTATTGCGCCTGTGTTCGAACAATTTGCCATCTTCGCCAAGGCAGGTGCTGCTTACTACATGATGAATGCTCATCCCCTTAATGCAACAGCGAAACAAAATGACAACCAACTAGTCCCTATGTTTGCTGTTGGCACTAGTTATGCTTTTAGAAATAGCGTCGTGCTTGACTTGACTTATACTCACTTAGGCAGTAACTACACACCTGGCATTACACTACCCGATGTTAGTGCCCTCACTGCTGGAATTGGCTATAAGTTTGAATCGTAATGGGCTATTATGTGAGCCTATTTTTATAGGAGAGATTTCATGTCTGACATCAAGCACCATCGCCTCATTATTTTAGGCTCCGGTCCCGCTGGTTATACAGCGGCGGTTTATGCTGCTCGCGCCAACTTAAATCCGGTGCTCATTACCGGCATGGAGCAAGGTGGTCAGCTTATGACGACGACCGATGTCGATAACTGGCCTGGAGATGACGCTGGCGTACAAGGTCCTGAACTCATGCAGCGCATGTTACAACATGCCGAACGCTTTAATACAAAAGTTATTTTTGATCATATTAAGGAAGTTAATTTTAAAAAGCGTCCACTTGAACTCATTGGCGAAAGTGGTCATTACGCTTGCGATGCCTTAATTATCGCTACTGGTGCCTCAGCACGTTATCTAGGATTAGAGTCTGAGGAAACCTTTAAAGGCAAAGGCGTTTCAGCTTGTGCAACTTGCGATGGTTTCTTTTATCGTGACCAAGAAGTTGCTGTCATTGGTGGTGGCAATACTGCTGTTGAAGAAGCTTTATATTTAGCTAATATTGCCAAGCATGTCACTGTAGTGCATCGGCGCGATCAATTCCGTTCTGAAAAAATTCTCATAAACAAGCTCACTGATAAAGCTAAAAATGGCAATGTAACTATTGAATACAATAGTGTTTTAGAAGAAATTCTAGGCAATGCTAGTGGCGTCACTGGCATACGAATTCGCTCTACTCAAAACGATAATAAAACCAAGGAAATGGCGGTTAATGGTGTATTTATCGCTATTGGACATAACCCCAATACCGCTATTTTCAAAGGCCAGTTGGACATGAAAGACAATGGTTACATTAATGTAAGATCTGGTATTAAAGGCAATGCTACTGCAACCAGTGTTGAGGGTGTGTTTGCTGCGGGTGATGTGGCAGATGAAGTTTATCGACAGGCAGTGACTTCGGCTGGCTCAGGTTGCATGGCAGCATTAGATGCTGAAAAATATTTAGATTCATTGAAGTGAACTAGGGCCTGTTTACAATTCCTAAGATTGCGCTAGGCGAGATCGCGCAGTTTACTTCGTCCAGCCCTGAGTGGAGCGGCTGTCATTTTGGCAAATTTCTTGCTTTTTCCATAAAAAATAATAAGATGTGCGACAAGTTAACTAACCGAGAATAAATAACATGGCCAAAGAAGATAGCATTGAGATGGATGGTGTCGTCATCGATTCCCTTCCTAACACTACCTTCAAAGTAGAACTCGAAAATGGCCACATTGTATTGGCGCATATTTCTGGCAGAATGCGTAAAAACTACATTCGAATTCTGACCGGTGACAAGGTCACCGTTGAGTTAACACCTTATGATTTAAGTCGTGGACGCATTGTGTATCGTGATGCAGGAAAAAAACCACTGCCAACTGAGTAAAAAAGATGCTGCATAACCTTTATTGCTCATATCCCTATGAAGTCCAGTAATTCTCGGTAAGTATTCGAATCTCGCGCAATTTTCAGCACCACAGAGCCATGCCCCGATCGAAAATCTATACCGCAGGCTCTGAAACTTCGACTTTAAGTTTAATACCATCAGAATCTACTCTAACCTTGCCGGCATCAGTCAATTTACCAAATAGCATTTCATCGGCCAGCGGTTTTTTCAATTTTTCTTGAATGAGCCGTGCCATCGGTCTTGCCCCCATAGCCTTATCATAGCCATGTATTGCCAACCAATTTTTTGCAGCATCTGTTATTTCAAACTCAACGTTTTTCTCAATCAATTGCTCACGCAGTTCTTTCAAGTTTTTCTCAACTACTTTTTCAATCGTTTCATAATCAAGATGTTTAAACTCAACCACTGCATCTAAACGGTTTCTAAACTCAGGAGAGAAAGCTTGCTTAATAGCAAGCATACTATCACCTTCATGATCGGTATTAGCAAAACCAATGCTAGCTCTCTCCAGTCGATCTGCACCTGCATTAGTGGTCATCACCAAAATAATATGTCGAAAATCAGCTTGTCGACCATTATTATCCGTCAACTTACCATAATCCATAATCTGCAATAAAATATTGAACATATCAGGATGGGCTTTTTCAATTTCATCTAAAAGCAGTACAGCATGCGGTTGTCGACTGACCGCTTCGGTTAATAAACCACCTTGGTCATAACCAACATAACCTGGTGGCGCACCAATTAAACGCGATACGGCATGTCGCTCCATATATTCAGACATATCGAATCGAATTAAACCAATACCCAACACTTTAGATAACTGTGATGTCACCTCTGTTTTACCCACACCTGTTGGACCTGCTAATAAAAAAGACCCAACAGGTTTATTACGATCACGCAACCCCGCGCGTGATAATTTAATAGCATCACTTAAGTGCATAATGGCCTCATCCTGACCGAACACCACTTGCTTTAATTGTCTTGGCAATAATTTTAATTGCTGACGATCAGAACGTGATAATTGCTGTACCGGAATTCGTGCAATTTTCGCTACAGTTACTTCAATTTCATAAACACCGATGCAAGTTTTTCGATCTTTTTTAGAAAGTAAGTGTTGATGTGCGCCGGCTTCATCAATCACGTCAATTGCTTTATCCGGCATGTGACGATCATGCAAATGTTTTTCCGCTAAAATCACAGCTCGTTCTAACGCTTCATCAGAATATTTGATTTTATGATAGTCTTCAAAGCGCGAACGTAATCCTTTTAATATTTTAATCGTATCTTCTAGGCTCGGCTCATTAATATCAATTCGTTGGAAACGCCTTAATAAGGCATGATCTTTCGCAAAGAAATTGCGAAACTCATCATAAGTTGTAGCTCCCATGCAACGTAACTCACCCGCACTTAAAAGGGGTTTTATTAAGTTGGACGCATCCATAGTGCCGCCCGTTGCAGAACCTGCTCCCACTAAATTATGTATTTCATCAATAAACACAATGGCACCGGACTGCTTACTCATTGCTCGTAATACTGATTTAAAACGTTTTTCAAAATCACCGCGATATTTTGTGCCTGCAACCAATACACCTAAATCTAATGAGTAAACCGTACAATTTTTTAGTGTCTCAGGCACTTCTTTGTCAACAATGCATTGAGCCAGCGCTTCAGCAATAGCAGTTTTACCAACACCAGCCTCACCCACAAAAACAGGATTATTTTTAGTACGACGGCATAATACTTGAATAGTTCTTTCTAACTCGGGTTCACGACCAATCACCGGATCAATTTTTCCACGACGTGCTCGCTCATTTAAATTGACGGTATATTGTTCGATCACAGACTCTTCATTGCTTTCACGCGTACTCGGTTCCAAACCTGAGCCACTCTCAAAAGCTTGTTGCTCTATATTGGTATACGGTTTAGAGATGCCTTGCGAAATATAATTCAACACATCCATATGGGTCACATTTTCTTGATTAAGAAAATAAACTGCTTGACTCTCTTCCTCACCAAAAATAGCTGACAAAACATGCGCACCTGAAACCTCAGCTTGATCGGAGCTTTGGACTTGATAAATAGCGCGTTGCAATACATTTTGAAAACACAAAGTGGGCTGAATATCACGCTGAATACCTTGCGGAACCAAGGGCGTCGTTTCATCAATAAAAATTCCAAGGCCAGCACGTAGTCGCTCAATATTGGCGCCACAAGCACGCAATACCTCACTAGATTCTGGGTTATCAAGCAACCCAAGCAACAAATGCTCAATCGTAATAAATTCATGTCGTTTATCTCTAGCAAGCGTAAACGAAGAATTCAGAGTATTTTCTAATGATTTACTAAACATGCTGTCACCCTCCTTTAGGGTCTCATCTTCACAATGCCACCCAATCTATAATCCAACTTTTCATCTTGATCTGTAATACAATCTCTACCTTTGTTTATCTTAAGCATAGACTAAGATTTCTGTTTTTTCATGAGATCGAACTGATTTCTATGATTTATTTAGGAGAAGCCGTCCATACAGCGCTTGGGCGACCGAATCTGCTCTATACACATACTGCGCACGGTCACAAATTTAAGCTTTGATCTTTACTTTGGGGTCATCGTTAAACGATTTTGACCCGAAAAAATACTCATGAAGACCTACTTTACTCCGGTTTTTTCGATTTAAAATCCTTTAAACCTAACCCCAATCTGAAGTTCAGAACTGAAAATTGTGACCGTACGCAGTATATTTCAGATAGATAAGCCCAATCACTCTAACAAAATGTACATATAGTACGAAATGGTGGACTTATGCTGCCAACTTTAGTAGAATTCATCAAGTTTTTCGAAGAGCCATGAAAGACCCGTGAGGAGTGTTATCAATTATATGGAATAGCTTTGTTTATGCTCATGGATTTTGATACTATTTCTGCGGTTACAACCCGGTCGAGCCTTCATTTAGGATCCCAGTTGTTAACGCTAACCTAAATTACTCGAGGTGTTATTGATGAAAATCTCAAAGTTGTTAAGCAAACTCAACTGGACAAATTCACTCTTTCTAACCATTACCCCAGTTGTTGGTTTTGCTGCGCTTGCCTATCTTATTGACACACATTCAATCTACTGGCAAACCATCTTATTAATGGTTATTTTTACCTTCATTGGTGGTATCTCAATTACCGCTGGCTATCATCGACTGTTTTCGCACAATACTTACAAAGCCCATCCTATTATTGCAGCACTACTCGCTTTTTTTGGTGCAGGTAGTTTTGAAGGTAGTGTTTTAGAATGGTGCACCGATCACCGCAACCACCACCGATACACAGACACAGACAAAGACCCTTACAACAGTAAAAGAGGTTTTTGGTATTCTCATATTGGTTGGTTATTTGTATTAGACAATAGCAAGCGTGACTACAGTAACGTTGATGACTTGTCTAACAACAAAATGCTACGACTTCAACATCGTTTCTATCTGCCTGTTGCCGTTACCTCTGGCATGCTAGTGCCAATGGCAATAGGGGCTTTATGGGGTGATGCATTAGGTGGCTTATTACTCGCCGGTGTTTTACGCATTGTTTTAAACCAGCACTTTACTTTCTGCATTAACTCCTTCTGCCACATGCTTGGCAAACGCACTTATTCAGATCGTATTACAGCGCGTGATAACTGGTTTACAGCGCTAGTGACTTACGGTGAAGGTTACCATAATTTCCATCATCAGTTTCCGCTTGATTATCGTAATGCCATTAAGTCTTACCAATATGACCCAACAAAATGGTTGATCTACGGTTTAAGTAAAGTGGGTTTAACTTCTGATTTACGCAAAGTAAAACAATCCTTGATCGTACAATACAAACTTCGTATGGACGAGCAAAACATGTTAGCCAAAGCCGAACGCAATGCTGCTATTAAAGAGCATGTAGAAAATGCATTACGTCCAGTACAAGAAGCTATCATGACTACTTTGACCAAGCTGGAAGAACTCGAAAAAAGCTATGCCAATTTTAAAGCCATCAAAGATCATCTTAAAATGGTTGATTGCCGCAAAAATTTAAAGGCTGCAAAATACGAATTAAAATACAGCTTGAAAAAATGGAAAAATTTAATCTCTCATGCTGACCGGTTAGCACTGGCAGCCGTTTAACGCATTAAACTGTGCTTAAAAAAAAAGCCCGAATGATCATTCAATCATTCGGGCTTTTTTTTAGCTTCGAGCGTAGCGCGTGCAGTCTAACCTAATATTTCGCAGCCCACAGGAAGTTTTTCAGGTACCGTTGGAATAGACCATTTGCTTCCATATTTCTCCCAAATTTTTATCGCTAATCGCTTTCCGTTATAGAGCACCGTTGGATTATTAATTTTTTGACGTAACATATCTTCTGAATGACGATGGAGTGCCAACATCGTTAAGTTATGCATTTGCTGAATACGATGTCCGACAATCAAAGACCATGCATAAGCTTCTGCTTGACTACGTTTAAGATCTTTTCGGCCAAAAAGAAAATTTAAACTTAATGCTGTTTGATAGGCTAAAACACCTTTGAGTGCACAGGCTTTGAGTTTAACGGGCGGCGATGCAATCAGCGTTGTCATTTGCATATCATCCGACAATTGTTCTTTACAAGCGGCCATTTTATCATTTACGCCTTCTATACATTCATCGCTAGCACCCGAAGACAAATTACCTTTCAAATATTTTTCATTCAATCGAGATTGACAGTTGTAATAATAGTCGACGACACTTTTTTCGCAGTCGTTTAATTGGTTGATACCATAATGTTTTTCAAGCGCAGCATAAAGCGCTTTTTCACAGCGTTGATCATCAATGTCGGCAGCATTACCCTTTGATGCTTTATCTTGAGCGTTAATATGACAAGTCCAATAAGTATCTAAAGCATTTTTCAAAGCATCATTTTTGTCGGCAAATGCGGAATTTATAAAAGTGAGTAATACCAATCCTGTGCCAATCAATTTATTCCGTGTCACAAATATTCTCCATGAAAAGAAATAACTCCTAAACCATCTCAAAATCAATAAAACGTTCATTTAAATCTACACGTCCCACTAACACTTTCACTCGATCACCTAATCGATAAATTTTACCTGCTCGCTCACCTCGTAATAAATGCTTAGCATTATCATAAGTATAATAATCATTTTGCAACGAAGTGACATGCACCAAACCATCAACATAAAATTTATCCAACTGAACAAACACACCAAAACTCGTGACATCACTGATGCGACCTTCAAATTCTTGACCAATCTTATCCTGCATAAAATAACACTTTAACCAATCTAAAGCGTCACGACTGGCACGATCCGCCCTTCTCTCTGCCATCGAGCAGTGCTGACCTAATACAACCATATCTTGTTTACGATAGATAAAACTACGCGGTTTTTTACCGGCAATTAAATGCTTTAATGCACGATGCACCAATAAATCAGGATAACGTCGAATGGGTGAAGTAAAATGCAAATAGGCATTATACGCCAAACCAAAATGGCCCAGTACTTCTGGCGAATAAACAGCCTGACGTTGCGAACGCAAAATAACTGTTTCTATTAATTTTGCTTCCTTTTTTTCTTTAACACGATTCAATAACTTTGAAAATTCTAAGGTAGATGGGTTTTCTCCTCCCATTAATTTCAAACCAAAGGGTTCAATAAAATCACGCAATGTTTGCAAACGTGTTGCTTCAGGTTTTTCATGATTACGGTAAAGTGTTGGCATATCCGCATCAACAAGAGCCGTAGCAGCAGCAACATTAGCGAGTAGCATAGACTCTTCAATCATGCGGTGCGCATCATTTCGCTCTGTTGGTTTAATTTCTGCAATTTTACCGTCTTTATCAAAAATAATTTTTGTTTCAACGGTATCAAATTCTAATGCACCTCGTTTAGAACGTTGCTTAAACAATTTTTCAAATAAATGATGCAATGTAAAAACAGATTGCCAGTAGGGTTCTTGATGTGATTTTAAAACCAATGCGTCGGCTACAGTATCGTAAGTTAATCGTGCCTGCGAATGAATAACGGCATTATAAAATTCAGATTCTAACAATTGCCCTTGTTTATTCAATTGCATTTCACATACCATTACAAAGCGATCTTGCTGAGGCACTAATGAACACAAATGATTCGATATTTTTTCCGGCAGCATGGGCACCACTTGGTTAGGAAAATACACCGAATTAGCACGACGTTCAGCTTCTATATCTAAAGCAGTTTTAGGCTGCACATAGTGACTCACATCGGCAATTGCTACAAATAAAGTATAACCATTTTTTTCCTGCACACAGTAAACAGCGTCATCAAAATCCTTAGAATCCGCACCATCGATGGTCACAAATGGTAACGCTCTCAAATCTTCACGCTCTTTTGCTGAATTAAAATCAACGGCATCAGGCATATGATCTGTTTCAGCAAGCACTTCAGGTGGCCAAACAAAAGGAATCTCATGCGAACGCAAAGCAAGCTCAACTTCCATATTGGGTGCTAAGACATCCCCTAATATTTGAATGATTTTACCAATTGGCGCATTTCGTATGCCGGGTTGCACAGTGATTTCAACAACAACATATTGTCCTGGCTCAGCCTTCACACTCTCTTCTGGTATTAGCATAATATCTTGTGTAATGGTTTTGCTATCAGGCACTACAAAAGCAACACCACCTTCGACAATATAACGACCCACTACTTCACTGGTATTACGTTCTAAGACTTCAATAATAGTCCCTTCACGACGACGCTTTTTAGCAGCATCAACCCGCACTAACACAACATCATCCGTAAAAACTTTGCGCATTTCACGTGCGGGAATAAAAATATCACTACCACCATCTTCTGCAATCACAAACCCAAAACCATCTTTATGGCCTTGCACACAACCACGTACCAATTTCATTTTTGCGACAAGAGCGTATTGTTGTCGGCGATTACTAATTAATTGTCCATCACGCGACATCGCAATCAAGCGACGACGTAATCCTTCATGCTCTTGATCAGATTGTAATTCAAATGCAGCAATTAACTGCTTGAGTGACTGTGGCTGATTGATAGTTTCTAAATAATTAATGATAAAATCACGACTGGGCACAGGGTGTTCATATTTTTCCGCTTCTTCTATTAAGTTGGGATCAACCTTCATTTGAGCCGTTTGATTAACTTTCAAATTTACTGGCTTTTCTTTCTGTGTTTTAGCTTTGAAACTAAATTTCCTATCTAAGTTTTTTTTAGGCTTAGTTGGATGAGTCGTCTTTTTTTTATTTGAAACTTTCTTATCGTTAGAGGCAGAATTTTGTTTAGATTTTTTAATGGGCATACATTTTCTCATTCTTTAGAGGAATTATTTAGAGCTCAGCGCAGTATAAATGACACTATTCTGAAGTTTTAAAACCACGCGCATGAATTGTAGGGTATAAATTTTCTAACGTTTTATTTTCAGCAATCCAAAACGAACCTTGTCCTACAAACCCGCTGTTTTCCTTTGGAGATAGCTGGCAAACTTTCATGACATTATTGCAATTCAATACTTGCGTAAAACTACCATCATATTCAGTGCAATTTACGCTAAAATTATTCTGATTAAGTAATATAGCCGACCAATGTCCAGGTTCAATGACCGACCCCCAACCAGCAGATGCAGTACCAGGATCACCTACATGATTGATCAAATATTTTTTTTTGGATTGATTAAATAACAAATAAACACGACTTTTTTGCGTTGATTCAGGAGCCAATATTAATTCATTATCTGCTGTTTTTGTTTGAGTGGCGACGCAGCCTAGTGGGAAACCAATCGTCGCTGCATTCACTGTTTGAGCATTCTGTGTATCAGCATACACTGTTGTAATCGATAGGGTCGCTAAAATAACAGCAGTCCATTGTATATTCATTATTCACCTCTAATTTAATGGTTATTTACTGCGAGCGGTCACAAATTTAAGTTTTGATCTTTCGCCGTGGGAGTCATCTTTAAACGCTTTTGACCCGTAAAAATTCTCATGGAGAGTCTACGCCACTCCGATTTTTTCGAATCAAAATCTTTTAAACCTAACATCAATCTGAAATCCAAAACTTAAATTTTTGACCGCGCTCAGTATATCTTGACAAATGTTGCGCGCATCTTTAATGTTTGCGCAATCGCCGAGATGGTGGAATTGGTAGACACGCGAGCTTCAGGTGCTCGTGGGGGCAACTCCGTGGAGGTTCGAGTCCTCTTCTCGGCAAGCATTTCACTTCAGCAATTCTTACTAAAGCCTCTTTACAATTTGCAAGATTGTGCGTTAGGCAATTGATTTTTGAGTAGCGGAGCACAGCATATTTGACTGATGTGAGCACTGCAACGCAGAAAGGCAATTGGATAGCGACTGCTGCACTAGATTCAAACACTCGCCGAAAATTACTGACTCACCAAGCACTTCTGAGTTCATTCCCTAACAACAAGGATCTTCCATTCGTATTTTTTACAACAATCCTATCATCATTTAAAAGACACAAAAATGCGAAATATATTTACGCGCAACCCCTTAACAAGTTCGTTCACTCTTTTTGCAATGCTCACCACTTTGCTCAAAAGGATCACTTAACACGATAGTATGCTTGCGATCCGGGCCTGTTGACACAATACCCACTAACACCCCAGACAATTCTTCAATACGTTTAATATAGTTCACCGCATTTTTAGGTAGCTGTGAATGCTTAGTCAATCCAAAAGTATTTTGCTGCCAACCTGGTAAGGTTTCATAAATAGGTGTGCAATTTTCTAATGCATTAATATCATAGCCCGGCAATTCAAATCGTTCGCCATTCATTTCATAAGCGACACAAATTTTAATTTCTGCCAACTCATCTAAGACATCAAGCTTAGTTAATACCAAACTCGAAATACTATTAGCCAATAAAGAACGACGCAAGGCAACCATATCAAACCAACCGCAACGCCGCGCACGCCCTGTCACCGAACCAAACTCTTTGCCACGATCCGCCATACACTGACCAATATCATTCGACAATTCCGTTGGAAAAGGCCCTCCGCCGACACGAGTGGTATAAGCTTTGGTAATACCTAACACTTCATCAATATAACGAGGCCCAATCCCCGTTCCCGTACTGGCAGCTCCCGCAGTGGTGTTAGAAGAAGTCACATAAGGATAGGTCCCTAAATCAATATCTAATAAAGTACCTTGCGCGCCTTCAAACAAAATATTATGACCCGCCTTATGCTCTTGCGACAAAATACTGGCTACATCAGCTATTAAAGGAATAAGTCTGTCACGATAAGACATCAATTGTTCATACACAAGATCACAAGAAATGGCTGCTGTTTGATAAAAATTTTCAAGATAAAAATTATGATAAGCCGCCACAAGCTTTAAACGTTCAGCCAAATGTTTTTCATTCAATAAATCTTGGACCTTAAGACCACGGCGTGCCACTTTATCCTCATAGGCTGGACCAATACCCCGCCCCGTTGTACCAATGGCATGCTTACCACCGGATTGCTCACGGACTTGGTCAAGCGCAATATGATACGGTAATAATAAAGTACAGGCAGGACTAATACGAAGACGTTGCGTCGCTGGCACGCCACTTTGCTCAAGCTCACTCAGTTCAGTAAACAAAGCTTCTGGCGACAACACAACGCCATTACCGATAAGGCATTGCACACCTTCACGCAAGATACCTGAGGGAATCAAACGCAAAACAGTCTTATGGCCATCAATAATTAATGTGTGGCCTGCATTATGACCCCCTTGGAAACGAACAACGGTAGAGACGCGATCAGTCAGTAAATCAACCACTTTACCTTTGCCTTCATCACCCCACTGGGTACCTAGGACTACGATGTTTTTACCCATATTCTCAACTATTTAGATGATATACTGCGCGCGGTCACCAATTTAAGTTTTGATCTTTCATCTTGAGGTCATCTTTAAACGATTTTGACTCAAAAAAATCCTCATGGAGGGCCCACTGCACTCCGGTATTTTCGGTTCAAAATCATTGAACCCTAACCCCAACCTGAAATTCAAAACTTAAATTTGTGACCGCGCGCAGTATAGATTGATATTTTGAGACTGGATTCTACCGCATTCAAGAATTAACTTAAAGTCTATACTAGGCAATTATTTTTCTAGAGGCCTGGATTCAAATTCCACCTTACCGAAAATTAAATCGTACTGTTGCTTTGCCAAGCGAATGACATAAATAATATCAACGCCAAGCGGCTCTTCACTAGTCACCGCAGAAATTTCAAATAATTTAGTACGAAGTCTGCCATCATTAGGACCTAATTTAACAGAGCAATACACAATACTTTCCGACAGTAACTCAATCATTGCTTGTCGCAATAACTCTAAGCCTTGTTTTTTTGCCGCTGAGATCCAAACCGAAAAAGGATGCCCCTGTTTATTACGCTCAATTCTTGGTTTTGTCTCTGGTAATAAATCGATTTTGTTATAAACAATCAACTGAGGAACCGTGTCGGCATGAATTTCAGACAAAACATTATCGACCGATTGCATCACGCCATTTCTTTCCGCGTGATTCACATCCACGACATGCAATAATAATTGCGCTTGCTTAGTTTCTTCTAATGTGGCTTTAAAAGCAGCGATCAATTCATGAGGTAACTTACTAATAAATCCAACAGTATCCGCCAAAACAACTTCACCTAATTGTGATAAATTTAAACGCCGTAAAGTAGGATCTAGTGTAGCGAATAATTGATCCGCTTGATAAACGTGCGCATCCGTTAACACATTAAACAAAGTGGATTTTCCAGCATTCGTATATCCCACCAAAGAAACCGTCGGTAAAGTAGCGCGTTTACGTGAACGTCGATTTTGTTCACGCTGCAATTCCACTTTATGCAATTTAGCTTCGATATTTTTTATACGCCCTGCAATCAAGCGCCTATCCACTTCTAATTGCGTTTCACCCGGTCCACGCAAACCGATACCCCCTTTTTGCCTTTCTAAATGAGTCCAACCTCTCACCAATCGAGTAGACAAATGTCGTAATTGTGCCAACTCAACTTGCAAACGACCTTCATAAGTACGTGCTCGTTTAGCAAAAATATCTAAAATTAAATCAGTACGATCAACCACACGACAATGACAGAGTTTTTCCATATTTCTCGCTTGAGCGGGTGTTAATTGATGATCAAAAATAACGGCATCCGCATTGTGGGATTGCACCCAAAGCTTAATTTCTTCCGCTTTGCCAGAACCCACGAAATATTTGGCATCGGGTACATGACGCTTACCCGTCACAATGACTTTAATATCAAGGTCAGCAGAAGTCGCGAGTTCTTTAAACTCCACAAGCTCTTCATCACTATGAGAATAGGGAAATGTCATATGCACTAAGATAACTTTTTCACCACCTTCATGTCTGTCTATAAAATGTTTCATTCAATATCTCGCCAAATTTTTACTTCAAACTGATCTAACAAATCAGAATTGCCCGTGATTAATCGTAATGCATTAGGCCAACGCCGAAGCCAAGTGAACTGACGCTTCGCTAGTTGACGCGTTGCGGCAAGACTTTTGTTCCGCATGGTATCATAGTCAAAATCTCCATCAAGATATTGCCAAACTTGACGATAACCTACCGCTCTCATCGATGGCATAGTCAAATTCAAATCACCTCTAGCCCGCAAGTTTTTCACCTCATCAATCAAGCCATTTTCCAACATTAGGTTAAATCGAACAGCAATGCGTTCATGTAATAACTTTCGATCATCCGGAGCAATAATAATATTATGGAAAGAATAGTGTGGATTCATACGGATTTGAGCTTGCAGTTCAGATGGCTTCTGATCCGTTAAATAATAAAGTTCCAATGCCCGTTGTATACGTTGCTTATCATTAGCATGAATATGCTGTTGCAAACTAGGGTCAATACTCATTAGCTGTTGATGCAGCGCTTTCCAGCCTTTTTTTTCCGCTTCCTCTTCTATTTTTTCTCGAAGTTCAGGATGACTGCTGGGTAAATCTGCCATACCATTTTGTAAAATATAAAAATACAACAGGGTGCCACCCACTAATAGAGGTATTTTTTGCTTTGCATAAATATCTGCTATTTCTCTGTTAACATCTTCTAAAAAACGCCCAACAGAATAATTTTCATTCGGCTCACAAATATCTATTAAACGGTGCGGGGCTTTTTCTCGTTCTTTTGCAGTGGGTTTAGCGCTACCAATTTCGAGTTCTTTATAAACATAAGTAGAATCGACACTAATAATATCGAGCGGATAATGATTAACCAGTTGAATAGCAAAATCAGTTTTACCAGAGGCAGTAGGGCCCATTAAGCAAATAACGGGCTTTTGATTTGACATATTTACTGGCCCCGCAAAAAGAATTTATCCAATTCTTTAAAATTCAACTGCACCCAAGTCGGTCTGCCATGATTACAAAAACCACTATTATTTGTTTTTTCAATATCACGCAATAACGCATTCATTTCTGGCAAAGTTAATTTATGGGGATTTCGAAATGCTGAACGACAGGCCAAAGTCCCGAGCACCTGATTGATGGCCTCTTCAACTCTTTGACTATTTTGATATGTGGACAAATCCGCAAGCACATCGTGAATGAGTTGCGCCATATCTGCATTTTTAAGCAGAATGGGAATTTCACGCAATACCACTTCATTGGGACCTGCCCAATCAATTGTCAAACCAATTTGCTGAAACAAGCCTTCATGCTGTTCTATGCATTGCACTTCTTCAGCAGATAAATTGACATTGATCGGTAATAATAATTGCTGCTTGGGGATATGATCCAATTGATAATCTTTTTTATAACGTTCATAAAGAATGCGTTCATGAGCCGCATGCATATCAACCATGACCATACCTAAATCATTTTGCGAAACAATATAACGATCATGCAACTGTGCAACTGCATAACCTAACGCATGCTTAACCATCGGTTCTACGGCTTCAGATTCGAGCATTTGTGTTGTCATCGTTTCCATAGATAACTGCTGACAAGACATTAAATCTTTATAGACAGCTTGCGCTGCGCCAACCGCCATTTCTGTTTGCACGGGTTGAGTGCAGCGATATTGAGCATCAATTGTAGTGGGCGTTTGAGAGTTAGGATTAAAATTTATATTTTTAGTGGGTGTTTTAGCGTGAGCATTAAAATTTTTATTGGTTGTCGCTGTTGATTCCGATAGATTTTCAGACGCCAATACCCTCTCAGACACTTTCGCTGCAACACGATCGGCTGGCCTCACTTGTGACAGAGCATCTTGCACTGCTTTAAATAAAAACTGATGGACCAACTGACTATTGCGAAAACGCACTTCATGTTTTGTAGGATGAACATTGACATCAACAATTTTAGGATCAATGTTCAAATAGATACAATAAGCCGGTTTTCGACCATGAAATAAAACATCTTGATAAGCTTGCTGCATAGCATGTGTCATTAATTTGTCGCGAATAATACGACCATTAATGTAAGTATGTTGCATATCCGATTGGCTACGAGTGAAATGAGGCAAAGCAATCCAACCCCATAATCGCATGCCCGCCGCTTCAAACTCTATTGACAAAGCATTGGCCATAAATTCATGGCCTAAAATAGTTGCAACACGTTGCTCTTTAGCGCTATCAGACGCAGCTTTTCTACAGACAAATTCCTGTTTATCATTATGAAACAAACTAAAATCTATATCGAAACGACTTAATGCTAAACGTCTCACTACCGTGGCAATATAATTAAATTCTGTTTTAACACCACGTAAAAATTTTCGGCGTGCCGGCGTATTGTAAAAAATATCATTCACACTAATTGTAGTACCCTGAGGATGCCCAACAGGTTTGGGTAACACTTCTATTTGATTATCTTGTGCTTTAACTTCAGTGCCAATCTCTGCACCCACCGCTTTCGTTTGCAAGGTTAATCGAGAAACTGCCGCAATCGATGCCAACGCTTCCCCTCTAAAACCTAAACTACGCACCGCTTCTAAATCAGATAGAGAGGATATTTTGCTCGTCGCATGTCGGCTGAGCGCTAATACCACATCCTCTTTGCTAATCCCACAACCATCATCACGCACTTGAATCAGTTCATGTCCACCTTGCTTGATATGAATAGTGATATTCTGGCTCCCTGCATCAATCGAATTTTCAATTAATTCTTTAATAACAGAAGCAGGACGTTCAACCACTTCACCTGCGGCAATTTGGTTAGCCAGTAAAGTGTCTAAGCGTTGAATTTTGTTCATGCCGATTTCCTTGGAATCAATAATACCTGCCCAACCGCTAATTGGCTGGTGATCAGCAAGCTATTTACACTGGCCAATTGTTGCATTTTTAAATTAAATTGCTTTGCTAGTCGAGCCAATGAATCTCCTGGTTTCACATAATAGCGAAAATCCTTTTCTTCCATTGCAGCAAGATAAGTTGCCGGAGGCGGATGTTGAATAAAATATTGTTTAATACCTTGCATAATAGCGGTTGCAATTTTGGCTTGATACACTGATGTGCTCAGCAACCCTGACTCACGCTGACTCGACATAAAACCTGTTTCAACCAATATGGAAGGAATATCAGGTGATTTCAACACTACAAATGCTGCTTGCTCAACAACAGCGTGATGTAAAGGGGTTACTTGATGCAAATTCATTAATAATTGTTCCCCTATTTTTAAACTGGATCCAATCGTTGCCGTCTGTGATAAATCAATTAATACGGATCGTAAAATATTGCCTTTATCTGCCAGGCTAACCCCTCCCATTAATTCAGAACGATTTTCTCGTTCTGCCAACCAGCGCGCAGCCTCACTCGTTGCACCACGTGGTGACAATGCATAAACGGAAGCACCATTCGCCGTTTTATTGTTATACGCATCTGCATGAATGGACACAAATACATCGCTCTTTTTTTCGCGAGCAATATTTAAACGTTGACGTAACGTTAAATAATAGTCTCCCGTACGCGTCAACTTAGCAACAAACCCTTTTTGTTGATTGAGGTAGCTTTGCAATTTTTTAGCAATTTTTAAGACCACTTCTTTTTCATGTCCCCCTTCCACACCGGTTGCTCCCGGATCTTTTCCACCATGCCCTGGATCGATCATCACAATAATATTTCGAGCTTGTGGTTGTGAAATAGAAAGCTGTGGCATGGACAGTACAGGCTTTAAAAATAGATTTTTATTGTTTGTAGTAGAGATAGTTTTTTTTGTTGATACTATATCCATTGTTTTTTGTGAACTCGGAATAGCATTATCGAAAGTGTGAATATCAATGCCGATTCGACAACCATTCTGCGAACAAGCAAATTGACGATAATTATTGACGGGCCAGTTTTTCGTTAAATCAAAAACCAATCGAGTATTCAAGCCGTGCGAACTAAATCTCAAACTTTTCACAGGTCCATCTGCTTTAAAATGCTGAATGACGACTGGATTGACGACAGTTTCTTCAAAATCTAATACTAAACGATAAGGATGCGTTAAACCAAATTGATGAATAGTTTTTTGCTGATTGGAATCCACAACAATACGCCAAAAATGATGATGTGACGTTAATTGAATATTGAGAATATGGTTAAAACCAAAAGCCATAGGCATCAAAAAAAATAATAATAGAAGGCTGATCAGTTGAATTTTACATTTCATGTGATTTTCATACCTCACCTCGCCCTAAGCCGAGCTTTTGGATTTCAGATTGAGGTGAGGTGACATATAGCATCCTACCATTTTGTAAAATATCTATTTTGATAGACAGATCTGCTTTGGGTAACCAGCCTCGCCCTTTCTCTGCCCACTCGAAAAGACAAATACTCGAAGGCGTCAAATAATCAGCGAGGCCTAAATATTCAAGCGCCTCTGGGTCGGCTAAACGATACAAATCAAAATGATGAAGCGATAAACCAACAACCGAATATGATTCAACAAGAGTATAACTTGGACTTTTGACCAAGCCATCATAACCAAGCTCGTTCAACATGGCACGTACCATGGTCGTTTTACCTGCGCCTAAGTCACCCTCTAAATAAACAATCATCCCTGGTTTTAATTGATGTGCTAACTGCAACCCTTGATTGATTGTCGCCTGTTCATTGGGTAAGAAGATTTTCATGTTTCAGGATTCACCAATTCACGTAAATGCGCTAATAAATCAGTTGCCAACAAGCCTCGCTCACCTTCTTCTGCCGCCGCAATATCTGCCGCTTTAGCATGGACAAACACACCTAAACGTGCCGCATCAACTAAAGAGATAGATTGTCCTGCCAAACCACCAATCACGCCACTTAAAATATCCCCCATCCCACCCGTCGCCATGCCAGGATTACCCGCTGCACAAACGTAGATTAAATCAGTATTGTCTTTCACCAAAGTGCCTGCACCTTTCAACACTGTTACGCCACCATAAATTTGCTGAAGTTGCGCGACTGCTGTAAAACGATTTGCTTGAACCACCGTACCATTAGACGACAATAAACGACCTGCTTCCCCAGGATGAGGTGTTAAAATCCAATCGGTTCTTTTTTGTGGCACATTGATCAGTAAATTGAGTGCGTCAGCGTCTAACACTTTGGGTTTATCTGATAATAAAACGTGAAAGAGTAGCATTTCAGCCCATTCTGTTCGACCCAAACCCGGACCAATAACAATAACGGTCGCTTTATCTATGAGTGGTAAAAGATCATCCTTATGCGCTACTTGACGACACATTAATTCAGGGCGAGAACCGCTGACAACAGGCACATGTTCAGGGCGTGTCGCGACGGTGACTAACCCAGCGCCGACACGCAATGCCGCTTCTGCAGCCATTCGAACTGCTCCACCCATGCCGTAGTCACCACCAATCACTAAAACATGACCATGATCTCCTTTATGCGCACCACGATCACGACGCGGTAATAAAGTTTTTAATTTTGACCATTGTAGTAATTCAGCATTGGATTGAATCGATTGAAAGGCCGCAAGCGGTAAATTCAAATCATGACAATCCATCTCCCCACAATATTCCGGGCCTTCAGCGGTATAAAATCCACGTTTGCGGCCAATAAACGTAATGGTTGCGTCTGCTTTCACCGCGGTACCTGCAATACAACCAGAGTCCGCTAACAACCCCGAAGGCCCATCAATCGCATAAACTGGATAGGGCGCAAGATTGATGGCATCGATAAACACTTTCAAATTTTCGGTGATTTCACCCGAAAGACCAATCCCTAATAATGCATCGACAATCACATCCGCTTCGATAGAGACAGCCGGATCAAAAACCTGAATCGTAACGCCAGCAGCCTTTGCATGATTAAACGCATTTAACGCAGGACCTTTAAGAGGATGTTCGAGGGTTAGGCAGAGTACGGTGACTGAAAGTCCCTCTTCATGAGCTTGACGCGCTAATACATAACCATCGCCACCATTATTTCCATTGCCACAACAAACAGTGATCAAACCTGCTTGAGGCCAGCGCTTACGCATCGCTTGATAAGCTGCTTGACCCGCGCAAGTCATGAGTGCATCTTCGGTAGCTAGGTGATTTTGATAGGCATATTGTTCTATTTGACGAATTTGGTTGACAGTATAAAGTGTTGATCGACAATGAAGATTCGTACCCATTTTAAAGACTCTGGCAAACAAACATGGCTAAAGATACCCGCAAACTTAACTTGAAGCAACTAACGGCAGACGTTAAACAATGGGGAAAAAACCTAGGTTTCCAGCAGATTGGCATTACAAAACCCGAACTCGGCATGCATGCACTTTATCTAAATCGCTGGTTGCAAAAAGGTTATCAAGCTGACATGCATTATATGGCTCGTCATGGTAGCAAACGATCAGTCCCTGATAAATTAGAACCTGGGACGATTCGAATCATCAGTGCACGCATGGATTACTATCCTTACGACAATAAACCGATAGAACAACTGAATCATTTAAAAAATCAGCCTCTGGCCAATATTGCTACTTACGCGCTGGGCAAAGATTATCATAAACTCATTCGCAAAAAACTGACTCAACTAGCCCAGCAATTACAAACAGTGATTGGACCTATTGGTTATCGTGCCTTTAGTGATAGCGCTCCTGTGATGGAGCGAGCTATTGCAAATCAAGCAGGTTTAGGTTGGATCGGTAAAAATACTATGCTCATCAACCAACAAGCTGGATCCTTATTTTTTTTAGGAGAAATTTATACGAATGTTCCTTTATTAGAAGACAGTGCGGCCAGTGCGCATTGCGGCAGCTGTCAACGCTGCATCGATATCTGCCCCACTCAAGCCATTGTAGGACCTTATCAAATTGACGCCGGACGATGTATTGCTTATTTAACGATCGAATACCGAGGGATTATTCCCAAAGAATTTAGACCTCTCATAGGCAATCGAATTTTTGGTTGTGATGATTGCCAACTCATTTGTCCTTGGAATAAATTTGCTAAAAAATCCACCGAACCGAAATTTCAAGACCTGCAACACTTAAATGAGCGCACTTTATTTGATTTGTTAATGTTATCAAACGAAGCTTATTTACAACTGACAGAAGGGACTGTCATGCGCCGTCCTGGATATGAGTGTTGGCAAAGAAATATTGCGATTGCATTAGGAAATTCTCATATGAGTAAAGAGATAAAGTTTAAACTACTTAAAAATCGCCATCATTTTACTGATTTTGTTAATCTTCACTTAGATTGGGCTTTAGAGCAATCAATCCGTCAAGACTCAACATCCCATAAATAACAGTACCGCGCACTTTGCTCGCGGCCAACCTAAAAAATACCTGAAAAATACCATTGCAATTCAAAAAAGGTTTGTTATGATGTCGCCCATGGATCCCCTCCTACCTCAAGCTCAAATCAATTATATTTTTTAATTCTCATACTGCTTAGAACTTCTATTGTTTTTCTTAGGCATAAACAACAATGAATCACCTAGCAGTTTTACAATTAGCACCTATATTGGCACACAAAAAAATAGTCGCCAATCATCATGTTGACGTACTATCTCTCTACCAGCAAAACAATCAATATTTTTTAAAAGTTGACGAAAAAAATACGCCATTACAAAACCATGAAATTATCAAAGTTGGGCATCATTATTATGAAATCAATATTCAAGGCAACCCAGCAAGCCTAGAAAAACCAATAGAATTAGAGGATATTTGGGGTGACGCCTTCACTCAATCACCCAATCACAATCTCACTCCTTTGCTCGGAAAGCTGCCATTACCTTCTGAACCTAGTCATTTTGACAAGCTATTACCACAACAATCATCCAATCATTGGTATCACGAACAGCAAGTCAGTTTAAACTCCTATTTTCATAATGAAATAAATACCAACACTCAAACAAATACATCCAATCACTCACTACCTACGCTACTTGAAGCAAAAAATACATTAATCGATCCATTGAGCGCACCTCATCTTATACCTCATGATTTTGCACCCACACCTATAGTCATTCACTCAACAGATCACGAACAACTACCCAGCACTTATAGCGAAGGCAATATTTTAAAAGACCTCGGTATTAGCCCAGATGCTGCCATATTACCTAAACTCACTGAACCAACACGACAATTAAGTTATAACGAATCATCACCTCTCGACAATATTGATGAATTACTCCTGGAAGAACAATCTCATGACATAACACCATTTTGCTTATCAAACCACAGTACACTTAAAACAAATGCCAATAAAATAGAACCCAACAACCCTTTTTTTTCTAAATTAAAAAAAATCACTCATGCTATCTGGAATTAACGGAACCTCAATAATGAAAAAAATTCAGTTATTTCTTTTATTGATACTCAGTCTCATTGGCGTTAATTTAACAGGCTGTACCTGGAATCATTCAAATGCCACTTTAAATATTGACATACAGACTGTCAGTTATTTAAACCCTAATGCCAATGGTCGTCCCTCTCCGCTGGTACTCACATTCTATCAACTCAAATCACCCTATCAATTCAAGCAACTCAGCTACGACCAGCTCACCGAAAATGCTGGGAAATATCTTGGCAATGATTTACTCGACAAACAAAGTCTCGAAGCACGGCCCAATAACAAACAAACATGGCATCTTTCACTTGGAGAGGAAACGAATTATATCGGCATTGTGGCCAGCTTTAGAAATATTGATCATGCACAATGGCGTCAGCGCATTAAATTGAAAAAACCAGGGCACACAACTTCTATATGGGTAGACTGTCAATCGCAAGCGATCAAGGCCGATGCTTATCAATCGGAGTTTAAATTATGATAAGCAACAAAGTCATTTGGTTTGAAGGAATGTTTTTACAACCACAGCATTTTCAACAGCAAGATCGACATACCGAATTTTTATTTGAAAAACATCTGCAATTAAATAATCCCAATCTATGGGGAATGCGTGAATTAGTATTTGATCAAAATTTATTAGCCATTGGTAAAATTGCTTTTGAAAAAGCCAATGGATTTTTTGCCGATGGCACACCTTTCGATATACCATTTATCGATCAATCACCCACACCACTCACGCTCAATGAGCAGCATAGTCATTGCACTCTCTATTTGGCTTTACCATTAAAACGAGCAGGCTCAGCCGATGCAGGACAATCTACAACGAACAAACGGTTTCGCTATCAAGCAGTCGATCAAGACATTCAAGACAGTGTTGCCGATTCTAACAAGGTTCAAACCATACAAGTAGGTTCTCTCGCTACTCAATTACTCACTGATCATGATGATTTAAGCGAATACACTGTCATCCCTATCGCCAAATTACTGGAAGTAGAAAGCGACAAATCAGTACAATTTGATAAAAAATTTATTGCCTCTGTCATTGATATCAATAGCATAAGCAGTTTGAAACAATTACTCACTGAATTATATGAATTGCTCAATCATCGTGCTGATGCATTAAGTGCACGACTCACTGATAACAAAGCGGCTTCTACCGCTGAAATGATTGACTTTACTTTGCTGCAATTAATCAACCGTTATCAACCCATGCTGGCCTATTTCAGGCAAAAACAAAGTTTACATCCAGAACTATTGTTTCACACACTCATTCAACTCATGGGCGAACTGGCAACTTATACTCACAAAAAACGACGTTGCACTACAGAAGCAACCTACAATCAAAAAGATTTATTTAACAGCTTTCAACCTGTTATTCAGGCACTACGTGAATCACTGAGCACCGTATTGCAACAAAATGCCATGATCATTCCATTAACACGACAAACGCAAAGTACTTGGGTAGGTCAAATACAAGAATCGAACATGATTAAAGAGTGCGCTTTTGTACTGTCAGTCAAAGCCGATTTGCCTTCTCAGTCATTGCAATCACTTTTACTCGCGCACATCAAAATTGCGCCCGTAGAAATCATTCAAACTTTAATTGGACGTGCACTACCAGGTATTAGCATCAATCCACTGGCCGTTGCACCCAGGCAAATACCTTATCACAGTGATGCTGGATATTTCGTCATTCAAAAAAATCATGCGTTATGGGAAAAATTAATACATTCAGCTGGCATCGCGCTACATATTGGTCATCAAATACCCGGCATACAATTGGAACTATGGGCAATTCATCACTAAACACTCTAGGTCATGCACATGCAGCAACAAAATAATCCCATCAATAAACTCTGTCGACTGACAACACCATTGATGACATTAATGACTCAAATTCGGCATACCGAGCAACAACACAATATCGTTAAATTACGCGCACAAATTGCTGAAGAAATAGAGCAATTCCAAGAAAGCGCACTCAAAGAAGGCTATTCACAAAAAACGTTATTAATGGCGCGCTATTGCTTGTGCACGGCAATCGACGAAGCCGTATTAAAACAATCTTGGGGCAAAGACAGCGTTTGGAGCGAACAGACTTTACTCAGTTTATTTCACAAAGAAACCTGGGGCGGTGAAAGATTTTACATTCTACTGGATCATATGGCTAAAAATCCTAAAGACAATAATGATTTTTTAGAGTTTGCTTACACACTCCTCAGCTTAGGATTTGAAGGGAAATTTTATGAACAACTGCTAACCGTTAGAGAAGAAATTCGCAATCGAATTTTTTATCGCATCCGTAATGCTAGAACCAAACCCGACAGACAACTCTGTCAGCACTGGCATGATCAAGCCATTATCGAATCTAAAACAAAAAACACCACTCAATTAAAACGTATTACTGTAATGAGTATAAGTCTCTTCATGTTTTCAATGATTATTTTCAATAGCATGACTTATAGCAAAGCAAATGATGTCCTGAAAAAACTCCATACTATGGCTACAACATCGCCCGTCACAACGTATTTATCCGTGCAAGAGCCAAAGACGTTGACAGAAACCAAAAAGGGTCACTAGATTAAATAGGAAAATGAATATAATGCATCTAGCAAGCTTCTATCAAAAAATTAGGCCTTATGTATTCAGAAGCAATATTTTTATACCGCTATGCTTGTTTATAATTATTTGGTTTATCAGTCCACACTTACATATTGGTGGCGACATACCCTTTCGTTCAATCGGCGCGCGAGTCTGCATACTAACTTTATTTGCATCCATTTATATACTCAAAATCACCGGTCAATTTATTCATCGTTACCGAAGGGAAAGCATCAAGCAATTAACATCCAGCGCGGCAATTGCTTTGAAGTTTATCAAAACCATTATTCCGAAAACGAGCGCTTACTTACAACTGAAATACCATCTCATCAAACACCGTTTAACGAGCAATAAAACCAATATGCCGCCAAATAAACTGGCATGGTATTTAATATTAGGCAGCGAACAATCTGGCAAAAAAACATTATTAGCAAATTCAGGCCTATATTTTAGCAAAGCCGAACATTTCGGTGATAAAGCAACCTCATACTTAACCCAAACCCCAGAAATAGACTGGTGGTTTTCTGAAGCTTGTTTATTCATTAATCCCATGAATGCGGACAAAGAAGCTTCTCGACAAAACTGGAAAAAACTCGTCAAAATTCTCAAGCGTGATCGAAAAACGCGCCCCATCAATGGCATCTTACTCCCAGTAAGCCTGCTAGATCTCATGACCTACAGCAATCAACAACGACAAACAATGGCTCACGACATTGGTTACTACATACGGGATATCTACCAACAATTCAAAGCCAAAGTGCCTGTTTATCTTATTTTCACTAAATGTGATTTAATCGAAGGTTTTATAGATTTTTTCAATGATCTGAGCAAAACAGAACTCAATCAAATCTGGGGTATTTCCTTTCCTTTTGCTGAATCTCATAGCGCCTTTGCTATCAAAAATCATTTTAATAATGAATATAGGCAAATTATAGAACATCTACGATCTCGCGTGCTTTTTGCACTTGATAGCGAAAGAACACTGGAAGGTCGAGAACGCATATTTGCTTTTCCTCAACAAATGCAATTGCTAAAACAACCGATTGAAACTTTTATTAGCGAACTATTCACAGCAACGCGCATTCCCCATGCCATGCAATTACGTGGTGCTTACTTTATCAGTAGTATTCAAGCAGGAAAACCTATCGACTTGCTCATGCAAGCAATGTCAAAAAAATTTCAATTGATCGCACCCAGCAATGAACGACCAGAGCGCATGGGTGAATGCTATTTTTTACGTCACTTATTTTCAAAAGTTATTTTACCTGAAGCCAAATTAATGGGATTAAGTGAAAGACGCAGTATTATTAAAACCATTACTTTTAAAACGTTACAATTATCGCTGCCTATTGTGGCACTTTGCAGTAGCTACGCAATGTTAAAGGGGTACGAAGACAATAAAAGCAATTTAAGAACTGTGGAAAATTACATCCATCAATACGAACAACTGCGATTACGCATTCATGATGATTCCGTTGATATCAAACAATTAGTACCTATGTTAGAAACACTGAAAAACAGCGCCAATCTCTATACCAACCGCACTTCATTCGCTAGTCATTTTTTATATGCGACTTATAGTATTCGCGCAGCCCTACAAACAACTTACCAACGCAGTTTACATGCTGAATTTTTACCTAGAATAGCCGCCAAACTCGAACAACAACTCAGTGAGAATATCGTCGATCAAAATATTTTATATGCGACACTCAAAGGCTATATGGCTTTTCATAGTCAACGCAAACAAAACCAGGAAATTTTGCCACCTATAGAATTAATATGGGAGCAGGCTATCAAAAATCATGCGCTGCTTGAAAAATATCAATCCTATATAAAAACAGCACTCAACACATCCATCGATCAATTACCCTTAGACACACAGTTAATTAATAATCGGCGCAATCAGTTAGCCTATATTGTGCCCTCTGAGCGTGTCTATGGCCTATTAAAACTGCATGCGCAAGTCAGCGATCTTCACAATCTTAACCTGGCTGCTGCAACTGGATGGTATTTTCACGATATATTTCAATCAAAGCAGGCTGCGCTACCTATTATTTTGGGTTTTTATACCAACCAGGGATATGACAAAGTTTATCGCCCACACATCAATAGCATTAGCAAAGAAGTCACCGAAGACAATCGCATCATCGGCTTATCAAGTAACAAAGATAATCAATCAGTGACACAGATTGAATCTGAAGTAGATAGTCGATATAGCGATGACTACACACACGCATGGCATCAACAGCTTGCTAACATTGATATCAAGCCATTCACATCAATCAATGATGCCATCGCAAAGCTGAACATTATACTCAATATTCATTCTCCTTTATCAAAATTATTAGATGTCCTCTATGACAATACTCATCAAATAAATACAAAAAATATCCTTGTTCATTCTTATTTTTCTGATATTAATGCTTATCATGAAAATCAAGGTCACCCAACTGAGCAGCAAAGTATTCAGTCATTGACGGCTCTCAGAGATTATTTACAACAGCTGCAACAAGACCCCAATCAAAATCAAGCATTTTTTCATGCCGCCATTGCTATCATGAGCAACAAAACTAATCCTATCGAACAACTTAAATATCAAGCACAATTTATCCCCGAACCTGCTAAAAAATGGCTATCACAAATTGCCGATAACAGTTGGGCGATCATCAGTGATGGCGCTTTACAAAAAATTGATGCCGATTGGCAACGCAATATCATTCCCTATTATCGCAACAATCTAGAAGGCCATTATCCAATGCTGAAGTCTTCTCGATCGCCATTATCCATTGAAGATTTCAATAATTTTTTTGCCACCAACGGTATGCTAGATCAATTTTTTCAGACGGAAATAAAGCCATTCATCAATATTGATCAAGCAACTTGGGCATTACTCAAAATCAATGGGCATTATTTGCCATTATTACAGGCTGATCTAGCGACTTTTAAACGTGTTCAGCTAATACGTAATGATTATTTTGCCAATAAGGATCAAGTCGCTCGTTTAAATTGTGATATTAAACCTGCGTTGCTCGACGCTAACGCCAGTCATATCAATCTGATTATTGGCAACCACACTATTCAATACGCTCATGGCCCAGAAGAGAGTCATCACATACGTTGGCCGATGGAAAACACCGCACAAGTCGCTAAAATTTTTATAAAAGATTTTAAAGACAACCACTATAACTTGGGTTATAGCGGACCATGGTCTTTCTTTCAGTTACTACAGCATGGCGAACTCAAACCAACAGGCAGTGCCGGCAGATATTTATATAGCGTCAATATCCAAGGTCTGCACGCCAGCTTTATTATCAATGCAACCTCAAATATAAACACTTTATTATTAACCGATTTAGTTGGCTTAACTCTGCCAAGTCACTTACGACATGAGGTCCATGTATGAAAATCACGCAAGAAAACATCAGAGCTCCCATCCACGACAATCAACCTTCAGGCATTGATATTCGCGTGGGCGGTGAAATTAACCAGCTGTATCATGCAACCAAAGATGCACGTGTAGAAGCACGCAATATTGAACGACAAAGAGCATCAGCGCCCGAAATTGTCGCGCCCAAAGCGCTCTGGCAAACTGTTTATCATCATTCACTGACAATATTAACGGAGCATGCCAAAGACTTAGAAATCTGCGCCTGGCTCATAGAAGCCTCGGTTCGGCTTTATGGTTTTAGAGGGTTAGCTGATAGTTTCGCACTTTGCACCGATCTTATTGAAAAATTTTGGGATAGTATTTATCCCCTGCCCGATGAGGAAGGGCTTGAAGTACGGTTATCGGCGTTGAGCGGATTAAATGGTTATAGTCAAGCGGGGAGTCTCATTCAACCGATCAGCATGATCCATTTAACACAAGGCAACAAAGGCCCCTTTGCTTTTTGGCAATATCAAAAAGCACTTGAGATCGACAAAATGAAGGACACTCAGTTGAAAAAGCAACGTGAGCAAGCCCTCGGCATCACGCTACAACAGTTACAGCAAGATTTTAATAATAGTAATAAAGCCTTCATTGCAGAGCTACAAATCGACTTAGGTGCTGCGCAAACTCAATTAACAAGATATGCCAATACGCTGGATAAAAAAGCCGGAAACGATGCGCCACCTACTTCAGCAATCAGTGCGACTATTGATGAATGCAAACAGCAATTCCAATATTTATTAACCGATAGTCAGTTTAACAATCAGCTCATCGAAAATTCTACTGATAATAATGAAATCGAGCACAATGCTCCCATTGAATCCCAAACGTTAGTCACCATTGCTCCCACATCATTTCACGATAGCGCTACAACGCGCACTGAAGCACTCAACAGCCTCGAAAATTTGGCGCGTTACTTTGAAAAAACTGAACCACATTCGCCTTTGCCTTTTTTGCTACGGCGCGCTGTTCACTGGGGAAAATTAAGTTTACCGAAATTACTAGAAGAAATGATAGACGACAAACAATCACTGAAATCTGTTTTTGAATTAACAGGCATTGATCTACAGAACTCAAGCTAACTCTCGACATGGCTACGAACACTCAAACTACTTTTTTAGAAAATGACTTTGCTGCGTTCCCAATGACGTAAGCTGAATAATGACACTACTTTAAACTATTAGGAGAAAACTGATGTCAAGTATAAACGATAAGCTAGAACGCGTACGAAAACCTCGTGTCCATATTAAATATGAAATCGAAACTGACGGTGCCCCTGTCGAAAAGGAATTACCCTTTGTGGTTGGCGTCTTATCTGACTTAAATGGCAATCACTCCTCTACCGAATTAAAACCCTTAAAAGACCGTAAATTAATTAATATTGACCGCGATAATTTTGATCAAGTCATGAAAAACATTGGACCTGGCCTCCATCTTCGTGTCGAAAATACACTGGCTGAAGACGGTAGCGACATGAATGTTTCACTGCATTTTAATAAAATGGCAGATTTTGAGCCTGAAAATCTTGTAAACAACATCCCCGCTTTAAAGCAATTATTAGAAGCTCGCAATAAGTTAAATGAACTACTCACTAAAACAGATAGCTCTCCCGAGCTTGAGGCATTACTCGAAAAAGCCTTGCAAGATCCTGAGGCACTCCAAATGCTTGCTAAACAACTTAATCAATAATAACGCACAGTGAGAAACCTAATGTCATCATTAAAACAATCAAATACAAATCTATCCAACACGAAACAAACTGAACCCCAAACAAACAAAAAACAACTTGAACCTCAAACAACCCATTTATTAGAACAAGCCATTATTGCTACCAAACAAACCGAGCCCTCTTATGCAAAAGACTTGCTCAACGTATTAACGCATAATGCATTAGAAGGCACTGTCACTTGGAGCAAAAGCTTCGCTACAACAATCAATACCGCTTTAAAAAAAATCGATGCGACCATTTCCAAGCAACTCAATCAGATTATGCATCACGAACAATTTAAAAAACTAGAAGGTGCTTGGCGTGGTTTACATCACTTGGTTTTAAATAGCGAAACCAATCATAATCTTAAAATTCGCATACTCAACGTTAACAAGCGTGAAATATTTCGTGACTTAGATCGAGCAGTTGAGTTTGATCAAAGCCAATTATTCAAAAAACTTTATGAAAATGAATTCGGCATGCCCGGTGGAGAACCCTACGGTTTGTTAGTGGGTGATTATGAATTCAATCATTCGCCTGAAGATATTGACTTATTACGCAATATTTCTAATGTTTCTGCGGCAGCGTTTGCACCTTTTGTGACTGCCAGCAGTCACGAAATTTTTGGTTTTGAAAGCTGGTCTGATTTATCAACACCACGCGATCTCGAAAAAATCTTTTCAACCCCAGATTATGCCAAATGGCGATCCTTTCGTGATTCAGAAGATTCACGCTTTATTGTGCTGACTATGCCACGCGCATTGGCACGTCTACCTTATGGCAAGCAAACCCAGCGTATTGAAAGTTTTGACTATGAAGAAAGCAGCAAACAACAACCCATGGCACACAGTGATTATTGCTGGATGAATTCTGCGTATCTGATGGCAAGCAATATCACCAAGAGTCAAGCCAAATACGGCTGGTCCACTGCTATTCGAGGTGCCGAAAATGGTGGCAAAGTTGAAAATTTACCGCTACATACTTTTATCAGTGATGATGGCGATATCGACGCCAAATGTCCCACAGAAATAGGTATTACTGATCGTCGTGAAGCTGAATTAAGTAAACTCGGTTTTTTACCTTTATGTCATTATAAAAACACCGATTACGCTGTGTATTTTGGCGCCTCTACCGTACACAAAGCTAAAAAATATGATACCGCTGATGCAACAGCAAACGCTGCGATTTCAGCACGTTTACCTTATATTATGGCTACCTCGCGTTTTGCACATTATTTAAAAGTCATGACACGCGATAAAATTGGTTCGTTTATGGAGGCGAGCGACTGCGAAACCTGGTTAAATCGTTGGATTTTAAATTATGTGAATGCCAACGCCAGTGCTAACGAAGAATTAAAGGCGCAATATCCTCTCGCATCTGCAAAAGTAACAGTCAAAGAAATTCTAGGGCAACCCGGTTGTTATAATGCCGTTGCGTATTTACAACCTTGGCTTCAACTAGAGGAGCTAACCACTTCCATGCGCTTGGTCGCAAAGATTCCACAGTTGAAATAATGCTAACCGTGCTGGGCACTTTGTTTGCGCGCAAACAGTCCCGCGCACAATGTAAGCGGCAACAGCACGACGTATTACTTGGTCAGGCTTCTGCTTTGACAGAACCAATCACATAAAGTAATATCACATATAGTTATGTGATACAAAAATATGTGATATAAGGCTACACGATGACAGAGCTTAAAAAATATTTTCCAGAAGGCATAGCACTTGGCGCTGCTTTTATTAATCGCGAATTAGAACGAAAACAATTAATCAATCGAGTACAAGCTATTCAGCATAGCGTGCTAATGGCCCCAAGGCGTTATGGAAAAACAAGCTTGGTGATCAAAGTAGCGGATGAGCTAGGCATACCCCACTGTACCATAGACTTTTTGGCCGCCTATAGTGAAGAATATGTCAGAGACCAGATTTTTAATAAAGTGCGTCAC
>Ga0155588_1012_pt1 | contig 35597 bp, 35 predicted proteins | sample RifCSPhighO2_12_FD_107245 | JGI IMG/M metagenome (GOLD analysis project Ga0155588, IMG submission 107245) | Gammaproteobacteria bacterium RIFCSPHIGHO2_12_FULL_41_15
GAGTTGTTTTGGAATTAGCTAAGAATTTTAAATAGGGTTCATAATTATGCTGCCAATAAACGTTATAGTAAGCAACATCCTGATTTTTCTCGCCCGAAGGATCTTTCCAAATTAGCAACATTTGGGCGTTGCTGCCATTTTGCATTTGTAAATTAATAGGTGCTTCAAATGAGCGATCAAATTGTAGTGGAGAAGCAATATCTTCTTGATTAATGAATAAATTAAATGAAGTCAGGGAGTTATCAAAAACCCCCATCGCGCTATAGCTAACATAGGTTTCATTTTGAGAGCTTGGTAAATAGACGAGGTTAATTTCGTAACTTTCACAATAAGGTGAGCGAAGCGTAATAGAGTAATTTCCGTTCGTCATATTAACAACAGCTAAATGTGCTTGATTTAACTTAAGATTATATTCCGTTGCTAAATTCTCTATTGCGGTTATAGTAGGCTGAATACGTCCATTAATTGAAACCATTAAAATAGATGACGTATTTGTTGTTGGAGTTAATAAACTATCCTCAACTGCTTGCTCAAAATGAGGATATGAAAACTCAGCTTGGTTATGGCAATCATTTTTTTGCTTTTTGCTATCAGTTATAAAAGCTACAATGTGATTTCGCATTTTGTAAATAATATTTGAGTGTGTAACACGATTGTCTTTACCCCCGCTTCTAATAACACATTCCAACTTTTTACCTTGAGGAAAGTATTCATTGAAGTCCACACTCGATTTTATGACTGTTCCGTCACCCTCGGCATAAGCTAACCACTCTTTTCCTTGTGGAACGCCATCTTGGTAACGATTTCCATCATTATCGGTATGTGGGGTAACATAAATCGAAGCAACTGTACTAGAAACCCCGACTCCGATAAATAGTTTAGTTTGAACCAAGGTATTATCTCTGCTAAAGGCCTCATCAGGACGACGAAAACGATAAGCCACGCCATTTCGATCAACACAATCTTTAGGATTGTTAAAACAACTTAAGTGATTAAGTGCTTTGATCAAAGTATTTTCTTCATGTGTGATATGAGCGGGTACAGGAGGGATTGTCCAAGGTTTAAATAACGCATTTTCATAAATAGGCATCAGCTCACCTGCAGAAACAACACTACGCAAAAATCTATATATATCGTTATAATTGCAGGTTTCTTTCTTTGGCTTATAGGAGGAAATCGTACAATATTTACCAAACCCCTTATTTTTAAATAAGTTATATAGTGTATTTGTGTAAAAATATTTTCCATAGCTGGTATTGTCTGCTTCAATAAGTTCATCTGCAGTGACAGGATCACCACCCTCCCAAAGATAGTAAACTTTATCTGAACCTTTGTTAGGCGTTGCAGCCATCGCAAATTTTCTTATATCGCCAGCATAAAGTTTCGTAGATTGAATATAAGAGCGGACCACCAAACCGCCCATGCTGTGTGCTATGATGTCAACTTTATCATGGTGGGACAGTCGTTTAATTTTCTTTATCCATGGAATTAAATATTCATCACGAATACCTTCAATTGAAAATGACCAATCATAAGGAACATCGAATAGATCGCATTTTGTATAGCCTTTAGATAGCAAAAGGTCCCTTAACACTCCCCACCCTACCTCTTTTTCATAAGGGTAAGGGAAGTCATAGAGTGCTAATTCTTTTGAATCCCAAGTAGGTGGGGTATCGGGCAATGTAGGATAAACATCACCATCACCAAAGAGTCCTTCTATCAAAAACCAGTGGGGTTCCGTTGATCCCATAATGGCAGGCACGAATAGAACAGGTACATTCCTGCTGGCAAAATCAACTTCAGCGCAAACCGCATCCATTAGTGCATCCCCTGTCACTACCCTTCGTGAGGCAGTCCCGACTAATTGTATATTATCTTGCAGACCAGTTTTCTGAATTTTTACGTATATCTGAGCGGGGATAATTTGATTAATCTCATAATGACCATGTACATCAGTAACAGCGGCTACCCCCATTCTCAGCCCTCTCTTGTTGGGGTGGCCCGCATACAACTCTACCGTCGCATTGGCAACCGGTTGTTGATTATCATCAATCACAGTGCCGATTAAAGTAGCATCATTGGGTATTTCATGATTTTGATCAACAATATCAAATGACCAGCTTTGGCTAAAACTACTACAATAACCACTATCACTAAACCAACGAAGCGCTAAATTATTTCCTTTACCAATTGAAAAAAGTGTTATATTTCCAGTCCATTGGCTATTTTTCATGCGAATATATAAAGGTGAGATTTCGCCACGTACACTATAAAAAGAAATAGTAGCGTTAAAATTTTTCGTTCGAGTGGAAATTGAAATGGTAAAAGGGACATTAACTTGCTGAGGGGAAGTAATGGTAGCGAAATCAACGCTAAATTTTTCTTGCTGCCATGCTAGCTTAGGGTAGTCACAATCTTGTTCAATTTTCCAAACATCACCAAAACTCCAATTCGAAAAGGTTTGATGTTGTCGCATTTGTAATGTAGTTTTAGATATTCCTTTTCCGGTGTCATTTTGTCCAGTAGTATTTAAATCGTAAAAAGAGTTAAGAATGGCTGTTTCAGCATCGTTGGCACCAACCAAACCGCCTAACCCATTGCTATTTATTCCTTTAATAAAACCCACAGCATACGAATTTAAAATAACACTTTTCCTATACAAAGAACCTACTAGTCCACCTACTGACTGTGGTTGGGTAGGTCCCAGATTAGTAACTGACCCACTAGCGTACGAATTTAAAACAGATCCAGCAAAGTTTACACCTACTAATCCACCTACAGTATTGCCATAGTTGCCAGTTGTCAAAACATTACCTGTGGCATAAGAACTGGAAATATTTCCATAACTTCCGCCAACTAAACCACCAATATATCCTCCAATGCTTTGTACTGCTGCGGTAGAATAAGAATTTAATATTTGACCATCTAATATCCCAAGAAGTCCGCCCACTGCTGTGCCAGCAGCGTAAATATTTCCTGTTGAATAACAATGAGAGATATTTGAATTAATGGTATAGGCTATTAACCCTGCGACGCCACCTCCACCCTTAACGGTTCCATCGAAGGATGAGTTTGTAACATCCCCCACAAAAACACCTATTAATCCTCCAGCTTCACTCATCCCGTTAATAGTGCTGCTAACACTGCCAGTGGCATAAACATTTGAGATCACTCCCCCACTTTGTACTGGAGAAAATAAATACCCACCAAAACCTATTAAGCTCCCTATATTGGCATTGCCAATAATATCAACATTAACCAACCTCAAATTAGAAATCGTTGCGCTGAGTGTGCCACCAAAAAGTCCAACATAGCTTTGAGAGGGTCTATTAATATATAAATTTGAGACACCATAATTTTGTCCATTTAAATTTCCTGTAAAGAAATTTTGGTAAGTTCCAACAGGACTAAAGCCTTGACCACCATTCCAATTTTTTGTATTTGTGCAATCAATATCATTTGCTAATTGATAACTACCGCTTAAATCTTGAGACATTGCTTGTAATTCAAGGCATGTAGAAATTTGATATTGGCCTTTAGATAGCTTCTTTATCACATTTTCACCATTGCTCTCAATTGCCTCGTTATTCTCAGCAACTACTCTCGGTAAAAATGTAAATAGTTGCGACACCTTATTGTCAATTGTTACAACAGCGCTCCATATCTCTTGCCAAGAATTCTCAAAAGAATTATTTTCAGCATTACTTGTATCCTCTTGAATAACTTCTAACAATTTTTCAGCTTCATTATTCGCTTTCGAAACCAAAGACGCATCTAGTCTTTCAAAAAACACTTTTTTTGAAATATCGCCTTCCAGATAACCAGATAACAATGTTATTACTTTCCCCAACGCTGTTCTATTTTCTGCCCACTCTTCCCAATTCTCATTAGAAAAAAATCGAGACAAGTATCCTGCTGGTTTTATCATTGCTTGTTTTATTTTTTCATTAAATTCTCTACTGGCCATGTCTAATACTTCAAATAATGGCTCAGCAGAAAAAGAAGACATGTTTCTACTTATCAGCTCTTTTATTGCATGGTTAAGACTTTGGATTTTTTTAGCAGGTCTTACCACTTGTAGCGAAGAGAGGTTTTTAATTTGACTAGGTAAATAATTATTTAAAGCATGATTATTCGTTAGAGAAATAGCTTTGCTGACAGTTGTAACATTAGAAAACAAAGTAAGTCGCATGATTCCCCTCTCCTTAGCACTTTTTCACGAATAGAGCGAGCATGTTAAACATACATAATTAGAAATCAATATGCAACATGGGTTTGGTTCCAGTGTGAGTGACCTGGTGCTAAGGTAGCAGAGCAAAGTGAAGGTATTATTAAAATACTTTTATGGAGTTAACTGTTCAGCCCGAAATATGGCCGCTGTCACGCGGTGGATGACATATTGGATGGGCTCTTGAAGGCCTTCAAGCGTATACAAAGCCTGAGGCCGGTGAATTCTAATGAGCAGTGTGACAGTCTTCTTGGGCGCTATACAATAAGCACTTGATTCTACTCCTAAATAGGAGGAGAAGAGCCCCAGTGGGGTTGTCTGAAAACGAGTTGTTAAATAACGGACACATAAGATATTTTATATCTGTCCGATATACAACGATTGCAATATTCGGATCGGACACTTATAATTTCCTATAAGTGTCCGATATAGGAAGTATATGCTCATTGTTGCAAGAAGTGTTGAAATTCATAGACTTCAAAAAGCTTATCAATCATCCGAGCCTGAATTTATTGTGCTATATGGTAGAAGGCGTATTGGAAAGACTTTTTTAATTAGGGGGTTTTTTGAGAATAAAAATTGTCAATTTTTCCAAGCCACAGGTTCTCAAAAAGGGACATTAAAAAAACAATTAACCCATTTTACTGAAGCTTTATCGGTAACTTTTGCGCGAGGCATACAACTCAAGCCGTCAAATTCATGGGAAGAAGCGTTTCAAGTGCTAACACAATTTATTGAAACCACGAATTCTAAGCATAAAATAGTTATTTTTCTCGATGAATTGCCGTGGATGGCAACAAGACGGTCAGGTTTGTTGGAGGCATTGGATTATTATTGGAATCAAAACTGGTCAAGGAATTCTAAAATTATTTTAATTGTTTGCGGCTCGAGTGCTTCTTGGATAATAAAGAATATTATTTATAATAAGGGAGGATTACATAACCGGTGTACTTGCGAGATCAAGTTAGATCCTTTTAATTTAGCTGAGGTTAACGAATATCTAAAAAGTAGACAAATTAAACTTAATAAGAATCATGTTCTTGAGATTTATATGGCTCTCGGAGGTATTCCATATTATTTAAAATATGTAGAACCTGGAATAACAGCTGCCGAAAACATTCAAAAAATTCTTTTTGATCCAAAAGCACCTCTTAGAGACGAATTTAAAAAACTTTTTGACTCTCTTTTTACAGAATCTGATACGTACATTGAATTGATAAAATTAATTTCAAGAAAAAAGGACGGGATGAGCCGCTCCGAACTTGAGGTGTTGTCAAAATTATCGCGTGGTGGTGGACGCTTGACACAGCGATTAGAACAATTGATACAAACTAACTTCATCGAACCCTATATACCATGGGATAAAGAGCGTGGTGAATACTATAAAGTTATAGACGAATTCTGTTTATTTTATGTTTACTGGTTATCATCAACACGTAGTAAAAAACTTACTCATGATCATTGGCTGAAACAGATGCAAAAACCAATTTATCATGTGTGGGCAGGATACGCATTTGAAGCAGTTTGTCGTAAACATATTGACCAAGTTATCAAAGCATTACATATTAAAACTGCTGAAAATATTTCCTCATGGCGATTATCTACTAAAAAATCAAAAGAGCATGGTGCGCAAATTGATTTGTTAATTAATCGTAGTGATGATGCGATCACACTATGTGAAATTAAATATACTGATAAACCATTTATTATTGATAAACAATACGCACAAAAGTTGCAAAATAAAATGGGTGTGTTCAAAACTAAAACAAAAACGACTAAACAGATTTTCATGGCAGTAATATCTGCTAATGGCTTGAAAGAATCAATGTATTCTGAAGAAATGATTTCTCATATCGTTACGTTAGATGATTTGTTTAATTAGATTAATTTCGTAACTCCCCCAGGTGTCATCCCGAGCGAAAAGTGTCATCCCGAGCGCAGCGAGGGATCTCGTCAATAATGAATCCACGGCGGGAGGATCTGTATGAGTCACTGCTTTGACTGACGAGACCACCACCCCACCCTTACCATTGATCACATTATAAGGGGTCTAACTAACATACAAGTTACTTATTTTTTTAAGGGAGGGTTGCCGCGGGAATTGAACCACCATCCCAATTTTTTAACCCTTTGAAAAATTAGGGTTATTTCCTGTATTTCAGATACGTGGGCACAGCGCGGGAATATTAATTTTGCCCTTGACATTAGTACTACATTTAGTACTATACTTAATATGACAAAAGCAGAAAAACATTAGAAAAAATGCGAAATAATCCCAGGGATTGGCAAATAACTGACCTGGAGGTTATTGCGACTCGCTTCGGCATGATAGTGCGATTGGGAAAAGGTAGTCATGTATCTTTTAGCCATCCCAAGTGGGTGGATATTCTAACTGTGCCTGCTCACCGGCCAATAAAGCCAATATACGTAAAAAAATTCGTATCGTTAATTGATGCGTTGCAAGAGGAGGAAATATGAATACGATAAAAGTTCCTGAATATCCATTTACCATTCGACATCTTTCAAAAGAAGAAGGTGGCGGTTATTTAATAGAGTTTCCCGATCTTCCTGGCTGCATGTCGGATGGTGAAACTATAGACGAAGCTATTTTAAATGGTAAAGATGCGATTCAAGCTTGGCTTCACGCTGCAAAGGAAACGAATAGACCTATCCCTAAACCAGGTGAGTTAGAAAGTCAAAGTGGGAAGTGGGTGCAACGTGTTCCAAAATCAATTCACTTACGTCTTGTGAATAGAGCAAGAGAAGAAGGTGTTAGCTTAAATACGTTGGTTATCACAATGCTTTCCGAATCGTTGGGAGAATCTTCTCATAAAAATTTACTTCAAGTTCATAAGAAAAATGGGTGACCCCTGGTCAACCCCCCGTGTGTGTTGCATCCACCACAATAGGCTTCAAGGTTTCCTGCAGTGGGTCGATCAGGGCATAAGAGATAATAAATATTTGATCGCCCACTTCACAGCAGCGGGCAGCAGGGCCGTTTAACCCAAACACGCCACTTAGAGGGGCGCCTGCAATCACATACGTTTCTAATCGGCTGCCATTATTTAAATTCACTATTTGTACTTTTTCATTTTCTTGAATATGGGCACGGTGCATGATGTCGGCATCGATCGTGATACTACCCACGTAGTAAAGATCTTTCTGCGTGACAGTCGCGTAAGCTATTTTAGATTTCAGTACGGTAATTAACATAATTCATTATTCATTGAGGAACGTTATCGATGAGGCGTGTTTTTCCTACTCGTACGGCAGCGAATAAACGCTTCTCGTGTTGTTCAACATAATCTGCGTGTAGATTAGCATGAGTGAGTTTCTTTTTCATGTCGGCAGGGTGGTGATAGTTCTGCATCATGTGCGCAAACTGTTCGGCCAGTTGTTTTTCTGCCTGTGACAAGTGTCGATTGCGTGAACTGCAAGGTAAACCGGAGGGTTCTCGTACCGTGGGGCAAGCGATGATTTCTGTATTCATAAAGAAAGCCTCCACCAATCCGCGCACGAGTTGCAATTGCTGGTAATCTTTTTCACCAAAATAGGCTTTATGCGGATTGACCAGCAGTAATAGTTTAGTCACTACGGTGAGTACGCCAGTAAAATGTCCCGGTCGCATCAACCCTTCCATCACCTGGCTGAAAGGATGCGTAGTTGAAATAGTGTAGTGGCCGTGATCAGGGTACATCGCTTCTTCAGTCGGCATGAAAACGCAATCTACGTCGATCTTTTTTGCTAAGGCTAAATCTTCCTGTTCGGTGCGGGGATATTGGGTGTAATCGGTGGGATCATTGAATTGAGTGGGATTGACGAAAATGCTAAGAACAGTCACGTCATTGTCGGCGATCGATTGTTTCAGCAATGCTTCGTGGCCTCTGTGCAAACATCCCATCGTGGGAACGAAACCCAGTGTTTGGGATGAGGAGAGACTTTGGCGGTAATATCGCCAGCTGGCAATATCACGCAGGATTTTCATCATCAATTCTCGCCATTATTGACACAGGACATTCGGGTTGGCTGACTTCAGCAATATATTGATCAATAGCCGATTGCACGAGCTCAGCACCCTGAAGGTACTGTTTAGCAAATGTGGGCTTAAAATCAGTCAATCCCAATAAGTCGTACAGCACTAATATTTGACCGTCCGTATGAGATCCCGCGCCAATACCGATGGTAGGGATGGGAAGACGCTGGGTGATTTCATTGGCTAAATCAGCCGGCATACATTCGAGTACGATGGCGAAACAACCTGCCTCCAGCAGCATATCGGCTTCTTTGCGTAAAAAGGCTTGTGTGGAGGCATCGGTCCCTTGTATGCGATAACCCCCTAATTGATGTACGTGTTGGGGAGTTAAACCGATGTGTCCCATTACGGGAACGCCTGATTCGACGATATGCCGAATACAATCGGCATTACCCGCAGCGCCTTCTAATTTGATCGCATGGGCGCCTGCTTGTACGAGTCGTTCGACACAATCCATCGTTTGGGCCAATGATTTTCGGTAACTCAAAAATGGTAAATCGGCGATGAGTAATTTTTTAGTGAGCCCTCGGGCTACGGCAGCTGTGTGCATGACCATCATGTCCATGGAAGCGGTGACAGTATGGGGATGTCCGTGAATCACCATAGCTGCACTGTCTCCCACTAAAATACCATCGATGGCGGTTTGGTCGAGAATGCGGGCCAGAGTAAAATCGTAACAAGTCACCAACGTGATTTTTTGCTGGGCATCTTTGCGTTGTTTAAAGCCGTGAATATTCACGATTGACGGCCTTTTAATGTTCGTTTGGCAATACGGTAAATAGCAGCATCGTTGCGTTTGCCTACTAAAACCACCGTAATGAGATCTTTATTTTGTTCATATCGGTAGATCACTCGATATTCGCCTATATCAGTTCTTAAATAGTTTTCATAACCTATCAATGGTCTGGCATCCTGTGGCAGGGGTTCTTGTTGTAAAGACAAAATGTGATCTTTGACTTGTCTTTTATGTTTGGGCGGTAGAGTTTTTATGAACTTTACTGCTTTCGGCTTTAATTGGACAATGGCCATTATTTATTACTTTTAAGAAAATCTATGGACTTTTTGGGACTTAAAGGTTTTTCTTTATCTGCTACGGTTGCCAACTCCCCCCAATAAGCTTCTTCAAGTTTGACATAATGCTCATAGGACACTAGAACGACTACAGGGTGTCCTGATCTTTCGACCACTACGGGTTCTTTTTTAATGGCTTGATTGACGTACTTACTGAGGTGCTTGTTCAGTTCTGTGGCAGAGGTCTTCATAATAGCTCCAAAGGAGATAGCATTTTAAAACAGTAACAGGAATATATTTTGCATTGTACGTATAAATTCTACCCTGAACAAGCTAGGTATCTTGGTTCTACATGAAAATGATTCTCAATTGCCTTGACAGCATGAGCAGGTGCAGAGGATAATGGAACGGAATCAATGGCCAGAGGAATACGGCTATGTTGCTATCTGATTTAACTCCCGGAGACATTGGAAGAATTTGCGGATTCTGCGGGGGCGATAAAGCCTATCGTCAGAAACTGCTTGCCATGGGGTTGACCCCCAATACCGAGTTCGAAGTGATTCGCCGAGCCCCCCTGGGAGATCCTATTCAAATTCGAGTGCGTGATGCCTACTTAAGCCTACGACAAGCGGAGACGGCACTGCTCCAAATTGTTCGGGTAACATCGTGACCGAAAAAGCAGAAAAAACAGAAAAAGCCTTTACCGTGGTGCTAGCAGGTAATCCCAATTGTGGAAAAACGGTAGTTTTTAATGCATTGACGGGCAGCCGCCAACGAGTGGGTAATTGGCCTGGCGTCACTGTGGAGAAAAAAACGGGGCTTTATCGTGAGGGAGGCCACGCGGTCACGGTCGTGGATTTACCCGGTACTTATTCTACCAGTGTGGTTTCTGCAACGGGTGCTGTCGATGAGAGTATTGCGTGCCGTTATTTACTGTCGGGTGAGCCTGACATCATCGTTAATATAGTCGATGCGAGTCATTTAGAGCGACATTTGTATTTGACGTTGCAATTATTAGAAATGCGTATCCCCATGATATTGGCAGTCAACATGCTGGATATGTTGAAACAACATGGGCGCACATTGGATTTAAAACAATTGAGTCAAACACTGGGTTGCCCCGTGGTAGGATTGATCGCAACGCAGGGCGATGGTTTGGCAGCTTTGAAACAAACCATCATAGCAACTTATCAGCAGCGTGCATTATCTGCCTTTTCATTACCATTACCGACGGCGTTGGGGGAGGCCATTCGCACACTCAGTTGCCGCATCGCGGGAAATAACACTCAGTGGTTGGCGATGCGTTTATTGGAAGGAGATTTATTTGCTGCACAACAAGTGCCTGTTTCGGTGGTCGATTTCGCACCACAGGTTATACAACAAGTGGCTGCAGAATATCACGAAGATCCTGATATTTTAATCGCCAATGCGCGCTACACATTCATTCATCAGTGTGTGGAAAAAATAACTCAATTTACCCCTACCTCGCGGCAGACGCTGACTCAGTGGATAGATCGGATCGTACTTCATCGCTGGTTGGGCATCCCGATTTTTTTAGGCGTCATGTATGTCATGTTTTTATTTGCGATTAATATCGGCGGTGCGTTTCAAGATTTTTTTGATATCAGCAGTTCAGCGATATTTGTCAATGGAGTGGCTTACGTATTAACGCAATGGCATTGGCCGATGTGGTTAATCGCTGTATTAGCCAACGGGGTGGGAAGGGGAATTAATACGACAGTGACATTTATTCCTGTGTTAGGAGCGATGTTTCTATTTTTGGCGTGGCTCGAGGATTCTGGATATATGGCGCGCGCTGCATTTGTGATGGATCGGTGCATGCGAGCGGTGGGGTTGCCAGGGAAATCATTCGTTCCCATGATCGTCGGTTTTGGTTGTAATGTACCGGCCGTGATGGGAGCGCGCACACTAGAAAATCGACGTGATCGTGTGTTGACAGTGTTGATGATGCCGTTTATGTCGTGTGGTGCGCGTTTAGCCATTTTCGCCGTATTTGCCAGCGCTTTTTTCCCTCGTGGTGGAGCAGCCATTATTTTCATTTTATATTGTATCGGTATCCTCATCGCCGTATTGAGCAGTTTTGTATTGCGCAAAACAGTATTACCTGGCAAACCAGCACCGCTAGTCATGGAGCTGCCTTCTTATCATTGGCCTCGATGGGGTTCTCTGATACGCCAAGCCTGGCAGCGTTTAAAAAGCTTTTTAATACGTGCAGGCAGTATGATCATTCCGGTCTGCGTAGTGATCGGGGTGCTGAATTCCGTAACCGTCACTGGGCAGTTGACCCAGGAAGGGGGGCAACATTCTCTGTTGTCGCAGGTAGGGCGGGTACTGACCCCAGTGTTTACCCCCCTAGGCATTCAAGCCAGCAACTGGCCTGCGACGGTGGGTTTGGTGACAGGGGTGTTGGCAAAAGAGGTGGTCGTGGGAACACTGAATACGTTGTATAGCAGCGAGGTGGGGCAAAAACCCATAGCAGCATGGAGCTTGAGAGCAGAGTGGCGGAATGCACTGGAGTCGATCCCTAATAATTTAGGAGGTCTCAGTTCTGCTCTCAAAAATCCTGTTGTGGCGAGTGAAGCACCACACGAAATGAGCCCAACAGCTTATGGAGTAATGTATACGCGTTTTATGGGGCCGGTGGGAGCTTTTGCTTATCTGTTATTTGTGTTGCTCTATTTTCCCTGTATTTCTACATTGGCGACCATGCGCCGTGAAATTGGGGGAAAGTGGTCTTATTTCTCATTGGCATGGAGTACAGGCTTGGCTTACGCTTTGTCTGTCATTACCTATCAACTATTGACTCTTACGGCTCATCCCTTAAATTCATGGGCATGGACGATAGGGATGATCGGTGCTTTGACGGTTGTAATCTTATTACTAAAACGCTATGCAGATAGGGGAGACGCCGCTGCAGGGCCATTGACGAGTCATCACTATGTTGCTGGCAATTAAAAATTATTTGATGACAAAAAAAACGGCGAGCTTACAAGAGCTGTCTTGCCACTTCCAAAAGTCTCCTGACATGATGCGGGATCTGTTGGGACACTGGGTTCGTAAAGGGTGCGTGCGCCAACCCTATAAACCCGAGGGTTGTGGTACACGCTGTCATGGTTGCCCTGCAGCGGAAGTAGAACTCTACCAATGGATGCAGCTTTCTTCGTAGCCTATGATGATGTAAAATAATCAATCAAACTATCCGACGATTTTGTGAGTATATACCGTGAGTGACATCGAGCAGCAGACTGATCAGACCCTAAAACAGCTTCGTTTGCCTAAAGTGGATTGGAAGAGGCCGATCACTCATGAAGATATCGCCTACCTCTTAGCGCATTACCCTTTTCTCCAAATGGTCAGCAGTGGCGACACTCCTGCATTGCCGGAACCCAAATTAATCCTGGCTCGTTCAGGTTGGGTGATTCACTTATATGGCGAGGCTTTAAGCTGCTCCCCAGGCGGTTTACTATTTCAGGGGGGGGATTTTCGGGTCTTATTGGGAGAGCACGGCATGCTACCTACCGAAATCATCAATCCTGGAAAAGGTACCGTCCATAAACAAGCGTTCGACACAGCCCAAGAAATGGTGGAACTGGCCAAGCGATATAGCTGGCCGGGTATTCGCATTGTCGATGGGCATCCATCAATGTATTTTGCCATTTGGATTGGAGCAGAGAGAAATGGGATACCCATCGTTGGCGGCTATGTCCCTAACCAGGAAGATCAAAGAAAAATGGCGTTAATGCAGCGTTCTCCTGAAGAGGATCAAGCCATACGCGCGAAACCTACTTTGGGATAGGGTCTTTTTGTCGTGTTCGCTTAAGAAGGGCTAAAAGTGAAGGGTGATGGGGCTACTGTCGCACTCACTGGTGTCTGTGGTGAGGTAGCGTTTTCTCCGGGATTTACAGTAGCGCTGACAGGAACAGGGGTGACTGGCTTTACTGTAGCAGAGACGGATTGTACCTTATTTTTATCTTCAGCCTGTTGTTCTGCAATAGCAAGTGCTAAAAATTGATCACGCGCTTCTTGGGAGCCAAAATCGTAGCGTATACGCGATCGTCTGGGCCCTCCCAAAATAAACTGAAAAACCCCCCCTTCTATTACTCTCGGAGGTTTATTTCCTTCTTTCAAATACTTAGCCAGTGCTTTATCGAAAGCGCTATCGCTGATGTGATTGGCATTCCCTCCGCCTTGTCCCGTCAGTGGGGAAGGTGCCTTATGATAGTTGATGAGTTTGTTAGAGCCGTTTTGAAATACATAAAGTGTGTTTGAGTTTTTATTGTTATTATCCTGAGGAGAAGCTTTCGTTAATAGCAATTTGCTTTTTTCCCCAAGATTCAGGGCGTTTTCTAATTGAACCAGCTTTTGGTGAAAATCGTCATAATTCTTCAATCGTTTGAAAGCCAGTTGACAGCTAGCATAGCGATTGACTTCTGCGATGAATTTGCTGACATTGTTTTTCAGTACCTGTTCTTTTTGGCCTCGGTCAGCCGAATTGGCTTCTTTCCACGATTGAATGTCACGATTAATCGTATCAATGGAGTCATTGAGCTCTGGGTCAAAGAGGGGAGGATTGCCAGGTTTGGGTTCTAGTTTGGGTAATTGCCAGTTTTCTGTTTTAGCAGTAGCAATAAGTGTGTGATCTGCGAGAGCTCGCCAGCTTTGTTTTGGCATACAATTAAAACCTTTTTTTAGTCAGGATATAGGCAGTGTACTCTGAAAAGCTTAAAATAGTATTAAGGGCACCTCTATAAATCCCACCTGCGGTGAAAAACTATGAAAAAATTTCCTCAAAATGCTCATGTACTCGCGTGTACACTCCGCTTTTTCGTCGATTTTTTCTTCGTTTTTCATCCGCATCTCGAATTTCTAGAGGTGCCCTTAAGCGCGCTTCTTGAAATTCGATTTTATTACGTCCCCATCAATTTTTTTAGCCGGATGATTTATGGGTCTGTTTAGTCACTACAGTATCTCCAGTGAATACTCTAAAAAAGTGCATGGTTTACTCAACTTAAATAGTACTGAGGATCAATGGGCAGAGTCAATGGTTCACAGCTGCTTCTCGTGTAGGTGTAAACTTCCTCATTAGCTGTACTCTCTGTTTGAGAGGGAACTCTTTCTCAATTGACCAAAAGTCCAAACAAATTTTTAGGATCGCGATGCTCGGGCACCATGTCGAGCAGGTGGCCGACGTGAAAATCTTCAGCCAAACTGTAAACCAGTCGTAAAATGACGTAGTCTTCCAATGCAAATCCTACCGAGTCATATATGAAAATATCGTCATCCGAGACGCGACCTGGTTTTTGTTGACTGGTGAGCTCCCATAACTCGGCGTACACTTGGGTGGCCTCATCATTTTGAATTTCTCCCTCCTCCTGTGATTGTGGTAGATATTCAACAACGACTTTACTGCGCGCTAATATGCGAGGATCCAATTCTGTCTTACCATGACAGTCTCCTCCTACGGCGTTGATCGTCACACCGGGACGTATCCAGGCATCTTTTAAAATATGGGAACGTGTTTTCGTGGCTGTGGTGGTGGTGATGAGATCAGCTCCCTCAATGGCAGAGAGTACATCTTGACACGCATGCAATTGCAACGGATATCGCGATAAGTTACGTTCGAATTTTTTCATCGCCTGAGGATCGAGGTCAAAATACCGCACTTTTTCGATATTCAATGCGATTTTCTGCGCCAACACTTGAAATTCACTTTGAGCACCAGTGCCGATGATCGCCAAGGTTTTCGCATTTTTCCGCGCAAGATATCGCATCGCTAAAGCGGATGTCGCTGAAGTGCGCAGCGCGGTGAGTAGCGTCATTTCACTGATGCATACAGGATAACCCGTAGCAATGTCCGCCAGCATACCAATACCCACGATCGTTTGCTTATTTTGCTGCGGATTGTGAGGATGCCCATTGACGTACTTGAAAGAATAATAATTTTTGTCCCAAAAGGGCATGAGTTCAATGACACCGTTATCCAACGATGTGACGACACGGGAAACCTTATCGTACGTCTTCCAGAGATTAAAATGAGTTTCTAATTTTTCGAGTAAACGAGCATAAAAAGTGTCGAGTGTCACTTTACGAATTAAATTTTTGACATCATCCACAGTGATAATTCGTACCATAATTACTCCTCCTTTACCCAATCTCTGGGTTGCAAAAATTCTTGGTATAAACGCGCCTCGCTGCTTCCTTCTTCTGGATTCCAATGATAACACCAAGCCACCGCGGGAGGTAACGACATTAAAATAGATTCCGTGCGACCCCCTGTCTGTAATCCAAATAACGTACCGCGATCATAGAGTAAATTAAATTCCACATACCGGCCACGGCGATATAATTGAAAATTCCTCTCTCGTTGACCATACGGGTGATTCTGGCGACGTTCTATGATGGGATAATAGGCTGCAAGATAACTGTCCCCAACACTTTTAACGAACTCAAAACAGCGTTCCCATGGCCAGTGGTTGAGGTCATCGAAAAATAATCCACCGATGCCACGCGGTTCTTGTCGGTGAGGGAGATAAAAATAATCGTCACACCATTTTTTATAACGGGGGTACACTTCAGATCCAAATGGACGACATGCCCGTTCTGCCGTACGATGCCAGTGACGACAATCTTCGACAAATCCATAATAGGGTGTTAAATCATAACCGCCCCCAAACCACCACACCGGATTTTCACCCGGTTTTTCTGTGCATAAAAACCGAAAATTCGCGTGTGATGTGGGTACATAAGGATTACGCGGATGCACGACCACAGAAATGCCCATGGCTTGGAAACTATGTCCTGCTAACATCGCGCGTTCTTTGGTAGCAGAAGCAGGCAGGCTGATGCCGTGTACGTGTGAAAAATTCACGCCTACTGATTCAAACACGCGGCCCTCATGCAGAACACGAGTGCGTCCACCACCTCCATGAGGATAGGTCCAGTGATCTTCTTGAAATGCGATCGATTCTAGCGATGATAATGTCTCACACAGCTGATTTTGTAGCTTTTGCAAATAGCATTCTATGTCAATTACGGCGATTTCTTCAGTGATGATCGACACAACCATGCTATACCTTTTTAGTACTCTGCAAACAAACTTGTCCTGCTTTTATGAGCGCAAGTCCTGCCTGAAAAATCGCCCGATCTTGTTCTGAGAGAGCCTGTTGTTCCGTTTCAGTTAATATTAAAGGCAATATCGGCAAAAATGTGCGTGATACGATATAAAAATCGCAACGCTCAGCAATGGATTCACGAAAATAAGCACCACCATAACCTACGAACCGAGTCACTTGATCGATGACTTCAGTGTCGTTAATCCCATCACCTGTATAAACGAGACGAGGATGTCGTTGCCGAATGATGTCTACCACCCGACGCTTGCCTCGTGGCTGAGTCATAGGAGAATTTTTGTCATAATCCACGTAACATCCCTGCGCATCAAAATGGGTTTTCACGGCGAATACGTTCTGCTTCGGAATGCCAAAACGCTCTGCGAAATCTTCTACGGCGCGTTGTATCCCTGCTGACACCACATAAATGGCTTTATGCAGCCGTTGTAATAGGGCTATGATACGATCCACATCGGGTGTGAGATGCGCATAATAGGCATTGCCTAACTGGGCCAATTGCGAGGCAGTGGGTTGTACTAAATCCAGGCGTTTGGTATATAGGGCTTGTGTAATACCTGTTTTTCCCATCGCTTCTTCCGTTAGCGCTTGGACGGCTTTTCCCACTCCGTTAACGGTGGCTAGCCAATCGATGCCTTCTATTTGACTCAGCGTCCCGTCGCAGTCAAATACGACGGCATCGATGGGACTATGTAAGAGCCAAGAGGGTGTGGGGGGTGTGGGCATAACGATCATACTCAGCTTAGCGAAGGCAGAAACGCTATTGTATACTATCCTCCTGAAGTTCACCTAGGTCAGGGCAGAAGGATTGAGCATGGCTTACGAAGTGTTAGTACTGAATCAGATGGCTCCTGTGGGATTAGCGCAACTGAATCCACAAAGATATCGCTTAACAGAACATTGGCGTCGACCCGATGCTATTTTGTTACGATCGTTCGACCTGCGTGCGGTCGATATCCCCGATACCGTACAAGTCGTGGGTCGTGCGGGAACGGGGACTAACAATATTCCGGTAGAAAAGTTGACACGACTCGGCGTTCCCGTTTTGAATACACCGGGAGCCAATGCCAATGCGGTCAAAGAATTGGTCATTACGGGGATGCTATTGGCCAGTCGCAATATTTGTGCTGCCTGGCACTATACACAGCACTTAGTGGGAGATGATTTCGCGCTTCAGCAACACATCGAGCAGCATAAAAAGCAATTTGCGGGATTCGAATTGCCGGGAAAAATATTGGGTGTTGTTGGTCTTGGGAAAATTGGCGTTAAAGTAGCGAATGCCGCTCGTCACTTAGGTATGAAAGTAGTGGGATACGATCCTGCCATCACGGTACGCAATGCCTGGGAATTGTCTTCCAGCGTGCAGCAAGCCGATGATTTGAAAGATGTGCTCACGCGGGCTGATTTTGTCACTTTGCACGTACCGTTAAGTGAAAAAACTCATCATTTTATGAATCATGAAACATTACGACTGATGAAGCCCGGCGCTGTATTATTGAATTTTGCACGCGCAGAAATCGTTGACCATCAAGCATTGGTCGAGCAATTACAACAGAATTATATTCGCAATTATGTGTGCGATTTTCCCAGTCAATTATTTAAAGATAATCCTAAAATCATTTGTTTTCCCCATTTAGGGGCTTCGACCAAAGAAGCCGAAGAAAATTGTGCCGTCATGATCGCACATCAAATTCAAGATTATTTGGAAAGCGGGCAAATTCGTAATGCCATTAATTTTCCCACTGTGAAAATACCGAAAAGCGAAGGTTATCGATTAGCGGTGATCAACGCTAATATTCCCAATATGGTCGCTCAAATTTCGTCAGTTTTATCTTCAGCAAATATGAATATTATCGACATGATCAACAAATCGCAAGACGATATTGCTTATACGTTAATAGACACTAACGTAGAGATTAACGATGCCTTGTTACAAAAAATCCGCGCCATTCCTGGCGTGATTCGAGCAAGACGATGTGTGGAGATACCATTTACTTATGAAAACACGCACCTCCCGGAGGAAACAAGCAACCCGCACCCCACTCACGCCGAGTGTGAGTGATCCTGCTTGCGAATGGATGTCCCCCTGGGGGGCTTAACGCGCTACTCCCATTGGCGAACTGTCGAAATTGACGTATTTAAAAATTAGCCCGATTGCAGTATACTGATGAGGATCAAACGAAATGGACACGAAACACACAGAGAATACACAGAACAGATTAACTGAATCTTAAGAGTACATATATGCCAAAACACATTGCCAACCATTCAGTCAAAACCCATAATAATTTATTAGGTAAATTAAACTGCGGTCTTTCCCAGAAAGCCAATAAAACAGAGGCTGCTCGTTTGAGCCAACAGATTCGTTTCATTGCTAATCCCCAGAAACTCATTGAATTGCTGATGCAACAAGCACGCGATACCGCTATTGATGCGGTGATTGCCACTCAATTGATCCAAAAGTTTGGAAACAGTTATCGCTATCATGACTTATCTTTTCAAATCTATCGAATTTTAATTCGGGAAAAAAAGGCAAACGCGTTCACTTTTAACATTTTCATTAATGTAGCGGGAAAATGGGGTTATTTTGAAGATGCGAAAGCCGCGTTTGATAGAGCCCAACAGTGTGGTTTAGCCGATGTGGTCACGTTTAATAGCTTCATCAATGCCGCCGGTAAATGGGGCACTTTTGAAGATGTACAATTAGCATTCGAAAAGGCTAAAGAGTGTAACTTAGCCAGAGTAATCACATTCAATAGCTTCATCAATGTCGCTGGCAAATGGGGTGATTTTAAAGCCGCACAAATCGCTTTTGAAGAAGCCAAAAACCGTGGTTTAGCCGATGCGTTCACGTATGCTAGTTTCATTGATGCTGCTGCCAAAAAGGGTGATTTTAAAGCTGCACAAAAAGCATTTGAAGAAGCCAAAAAATATGGATTAGCCAATGTAGTCGTGTTTAATAATTTCATCAAAGCCGCTGGTAACCAGGGTGATTTTGAAGCCGCACAAAAAGCGTTTGAAGAGGCCAAAAAGGCCACCAGTGCCAAAGGACATAAATTAGCCAATGCGCGCACGTATGTTTGTTTCATAGGCGCTGCTAGTAAATGTGGTCGCTTTGATGCCGCACAACAAGCATTTGATAGAGCCCAAACCTACGGATTAGCCGATGAGATCACGTATGCTTGTTTCATTGATGCTGCTGGTAACCAGGGTGATTTTAAAGCCGCACAAATCGCTTTTGAAGAAGCTAAAAAGCTTGGGTTAGCTAATGCATTCACCTATGCTAGTTTCATTGATGCTGCTGGCAAACAGGGTGATTTTGAAGCTGCGCAAGCCGCGTTCAAAGAAGTCACAGAATATGGATTAGTCGATGTAATCATGTTGAATAGTTTCATCAATGCCGCTGGCAAATGTCATCAATTTAAAGCTGCACAAGCCGCGTTTGAAGAGGCTAAAAAACGTGGATTAGCTGATGAATTCACCTATGGTAGTTTCATTGATGTTGCTGGCAAAGAGGGTTACTTTGACGCTGCACAAAAAGCGTTTGAAGAGGCCAAAAAGGCCACCAATGCTCAAGGGCGTAAATTAGCCGATGTCGTCGCGTTTAATAGTTTCATTAATATTGCTGGCAAATGTCATCAATTTAAAGCTGCGAAAGCCGCGTTTGAAGAAGCCAAAGCGAACCATTTTGTAGATATTATTACATTGAATAGTTTCATAGAGGCAGCTTTGATCAATGGTAAATCTCAGTTGGCAAGCACCACCTTTAAGAAAACTTATGAGAATTATTTGACAACATTGGAAAAAACGAGCGAGCATCCTTATGCACCACAGATAGATTTTCATACATGCAATGCGGCTACAGCTTGGTTGATGTTACATGCCGCTCTGCTTTCTCCGCTGGACCTCATATTTGTATTGATTATTGGAAAGGGTATTCATTCCCTTAATGAAAAAACCACACCTGTCGCAAGTGCGCTTGAGGCTTTTGCATGCAAGTTCTTTCATCAAGTTAATTTATTTCCATTACAAAATAATCCAGGACGCTGGGTGATGCAAAAAGATGAATTACTTTCTCAAACGGAAATCAAAAATTTACCTTTAGATATTCAGTATAATCGCCATACCGGTTACACGTTCGTGTAACAAAGAACATAACGCTAAAATCGAAGCTTTCCTTCAGCGCTCAATTGCATCAGATGATCTATCGATGCTTCCATCGAGGAGTCCCAAAGTTTGCCTGTTCCTTTTATTTTTAGGTCGATCAGATGGCTCCGTATTTTAAAAAACTGTTGTTTTGAATAAACAATATTGGGTTGATCTGTATCAACAGGATTTTTTTGGTAATCTTGTATTCTACGCCATTTTTTTTCCGATGCTAGTTTTGTTACTCTATTCATAGCAGCATAGTCTTCTTTTACTAACAAACTTCTCATGAAAGTTGTAGCCTCACTTTTAAGACTTTCTTTCCATTGTGTTACTGCTTTTTTTGCTTTATATTGACGGAACACGCTTTGTATAAGAATAATTTCTTTTATTTTTTGCGAGGCCAGTAAAGATACTTGTAATAGATATACTTGTATCTTTAAATCTTTATTTTTTTCCTTGAGTCTTTTTATTTGTTCTTTAAAAACACTATTTTCTATTTCTAAATCTCCCTTTTCCCTTCTCATTGTCAGTACACTGTTAAGAAAAGATGACGATCGAGGAAAGGTATGAAGGGGAATATGAGTAGATTCTTCTGTTTTTTCTATAGGGTGACCCATAGCGGATGAGTGGTGCGTTAAAACCTGTTCAACCGAAAGATCGTTGTTTAAAAACAGTATCTCAGGATTGATTGTTTCAGGATTACTGGATGCTGTAGCGGTATTTACCATGGAAAAAGCCGAAATGGGTTGATCAACTAAGGGTGGGACATACGTTAAACGCCGTTCACTTGAAAAAGGGTTCGTTGAAAAAAATGTTGCAGGCAAACCCGCTCCCGCGGCAGCATTGAGTGTGAAAAAAGCCGAGGCTCCCTGGATGGAAGGAAAGACATAAGTTAAATCCTGTTCCATCGAAGAAAAGTCATCCATGAGAGGAAGTATTTCTGGCAAACCCGATTTTGCAACGACCTCGGAAGTGGAAACAGATACATTTGTGGAGGCTTCTTGCTGTTTCTTATTGAGGTGCGTTTTATAAAAAGTATTGGCCGATTGTATGATCTTTGATTCTTTTGCCTTTTTGAGAGCCGTTCCTTTTCGTTGAGTTGGATCACCTGAATGAAAAGCTTGACCCTTGAAAATACCATCGAAAACTTCTACATATCGATGAGCAAAAGATCGCTTGCTGATCACGCTTTTATTTTGTATCGCCTGCTTTAAATCTTCTCCTTGCAAGTTGCACACTTCACCCGCTTGTGGATGCCCGGGAGGATATACATAGGTGGCAATACGCCAGGTGCCTGTCTGGGCAGCGATTGCTCCTTGTTCGTATCGTTGACCCGGACTCAACAAGGATGCATTGGTACCACGGGCATGGCCTCTTTTGCGCTTTCTTTTCTTTGGAGATATGTTTTCTAAAGCACTTTCTGACGAGCTTTCTGATGAACTTGCTAACTCGGTTTCTTTTTTATAATAAGCTGTTTTATGAGGCGCTGAGATGAACTTTTCACCCTCAATGATATCTTCTTCACTAACATCCTCATGAACAGGAATTTCATTTTCTTCACGAACGTCCCCAGGAACAGAGATTTCATTGCTTCTCATAACATCTCCTTTACAGTGACATTGTTTAGCATGAGTTCATCATACCTGATGATGCTTAAAATATTCTGACGGATGTTAAATCTCTAGAACTTCTTTGACGAGAGGAATAGTGAGGCGCCGTTGAGTCACTAGCGAAGCGTGATCTAACTTATTGAATGCATGAAATAAAGCAGTCATATCACGCGGATAATGGCGCAATAAAAATTGCCCCACTTCCCGGGATAATATCAGACCTCGTTGGCTAGCGTGCAGTTGTAACGCCAACAATTTTTGTTCATCGGATAATCCAAATACTTGGAAAGCGAGCCCCCAAGCAAGGCGTGAATGTAAATCGGGCAGTTTGCAAGATAATCGCGAAGGGGTGTCGTTGCCTGAAACAATCAGCCTGACAGAACGTGCTCGCGCACGGTTGTAAAAGTGTAATAAGGCTTCCTCCCAATCGCTTTGTCCGAGTATGACTTCTACATCATCGAGACAAACGAGATCTGTGCATTCTAAGCCAGGAAATATTTCGGGGGTAAGGTAAGGCGTGTGAAAAGACAAATAAGTAATAGCATGTCCTTGATCATATAAACTATGACAGCAAGCTTGCAGCAAATGCGTTTTCCCAACGCCTGATTTGCCCCATAAATAGATAAAACGTTCACCCTCCCCGCTTAATAATTCATTCAATGCCTTAATCAAATGAGCATTATTTCCAGGGTAAAAGTTAGCAAACGTCGTGTCATTGTGTAAATTGACGGGTAGAGTCAATTGTATTGTCACGGGGCCGTTTCCTATTGTTCGTCAGAGGAATGGGGTGGATTGGCTCCCCAGCGATAAAATAAATCGGCTGTATTTTGTCCGACATCCGGTGGTATGAACGCATTGTTTTTCGTGAAATGAGGCACTGTTTTCAGTGCGTTGGTTAATCCAGCAAGCGATCCTTTGGTATTGATTTTTAACCAGATATCGTTACCACTCATATTGCTCACCGTAATATCAGTTACCGGAGTTAATTGACGCAAAGCAGCGATCATACGCACATAATCATCTAAATCCTCAACACCACTGATTTTCATCACTACCATCCTCTGCGAGTTCACATTTTCCAGTGTGGCCAGTTGATTCGCCATCATGTCGGCAGCTCGTTCCAGACCATTGGTGACCACTTGGGAAATGTCCGTTCCCGTCGTCTGCCATTCGTAGGGTGTGCCATTGAGTAATAATTGCCACTCTCCTTCATAACTGCCTGTATTATCAGCAATAATGCTGCCAGCTAAAACACTTTCTACACCGTAACGATCAGCCATGGCGTTGATTTGCGAGGAGGTCAGTAACCGTGAAGAGCTCAATGCTGCATTGGTCTGATCTTCTAAATCCATGGTTGGGAAAAGGATAGGGATGCCGCGTTGTTCAACCACGTGTTTGATTAATAGGGCAGTAGGATGAGTCGTATTGCCGTCCGACAATACGATCGCTTGGTTGTCTGTAGGAATAGATACCCACATCAAAGTCAGTGGTCGATTTTCTCCCCACACAGCTTGACCTGCATGCTTCAATAAACGTGATATAGCGTGACGATCAAATACCACGCGTAACATGAGCTGTGGCGTCCCTGAGACATCAGTTGCAGTAGTATAGCCATAACTTTCTATGAATCGTTCTACGTTGGGTAATACGTTTTGAATAGCAGGCAATGTGCTGACGCTGGGATTGCCACTGACTTTTACCAGCACTTGGTAGAGTAAGTGGGGAAGGGCGTGGTGAAACGTTTGCTGAGAGTGATCGGCGACCGGTACACTCGCCGCTGTCATGTCGGGAACCTTAACCGCTTCCGCAGTGTCGCTCAAAAAAATAAGACCGCTCAGCGCTAAAGCGAGACTCCAATTGCGCATTATCCTATCCATACTGCCGTCATTAGTTGGATTCTATTATATCCCAATCCATTCGGGTGTGAAAACCGCGAGCACTGATTAACCGACCTACTTTTTCCCGGATTTAAATGGGGGAACACAGCCTGTGGAGGCTCCCGACTCCCCGTATCAACGAGGAGGAGGGATTCTCGTGAATCTTGGAGATTTTTATTGACCCGAAGGATTTGCCATCATTTCACCACGATGTAATGTCATTGGCTTGTGTAGCATCATCATAGGTGCATGGGATCGATAATAACCTTTCGAATATTTCATCCCATGAAAAACAGTACAGATCAGTAAGAAAGCCGCGGCGATGGTGATAATATAACCAAACACGCGGGCGACAGCGATGCCGACCCCTTGAGTACGGTAAGCCCATACCAGCATCATAACGCCCAATCCCAAGGTAATCAGTTGAACAGCTAAAGCTAGATTGAATAAAAACATCATAGCTAATTCCTCCCTAAATGAGTTTTCCTTCTCAGTATAGTAGAGAAATCTATGATATGTCGGTCGTCACAGGGCGGTTATTTTTTATCCGAGGGTTAAGTTCACCCGATTTATACCGGCTGGCCATAGTTTCTAAAGCCATTATTTTGATTCTGCTCGCCTGACCCGCTGTACCGAACGCTTCAAAGCGGGCTTGGCAGATTTCCTGCATGGCATCACGAGAATCCCCTAAATATTTACGAGGATCAAACGCAGCAGGATTTTTAGCCAAATAACGCCGAATGGCACCCGTCGAAGCCAGGCGTAAATCCGTGTCGATATTGATTTTGCGAACGCCATGACGGATTCCTGCTTGGATTTCTTTCACAGGAACGCCGTATGTTTCAGGGATAGTACCGCCGTATTCATTAATAATGGCCAACCACTCTTGTGGAACAGAAGAGGAACCGTGCATGACCAAATGAGTATCAGGAATTCGCTGATGAATCGCTTTGATGCGATCGATCACTAAGACTTCTCCTGTCGGCGGACGGGAAAATTTATAAGCACCGTGACTCGTGCCAATCGCAATGGCCAACGCATCGACTTGGGTAGCTTTGACAAAGGCGGCTGCTTGTTCAGGATCTGTCAGTAATTGTTCACGCGTGAGTCGACCTTCTGCACCAGACCCATCTTCCTCAGCAGCCTTTTGAGTTTCTAGCGAACCCAAACACCCTAGCTCACCTTCGACAGACACCCCACACGCATGCGCCATTTTAGATACAAGCGCAGTGACCGCCACGTTATACTCAAAATCAGCGGGTGTTTTCATGTCTTCCTTCAGAGAGCCATCCATCATGACAGAAGTAAACCCAAGTTGAATAGAACGCTGACACACATCGGCAGAAGCACCATGATCCTGGTGCATACAGATGGGAATATGGGGCCATTCCGCTTCCGCCGCTAAAATCAGGGCACGAATGAATGCAGGACCCGCATATTGGCGAGCACCTGCCGAAGCTTGCATGATCACAGGGCTGTCGGTTTCATCCGCCGCTTCCATAATGGCACGTACTTGCTCTAGGTTATTGACGTTGAAGGCAGGAACTCCATAACTGTGTTCGGCAGCATGGTTCAACAATTGGCGTAATGTAATCAGGGCCATAACCTTTTCTCCTTGCGGTCCATTAATGAGGAAGGCCCTACTCTAGCTGATTTTCGGCCGTTAGAAAACCCGTACTGACGACTAAAGGCCCTCTCTGATCCCCCGTTGACAACCCAACCCCTCTTCCATGAAAAATGGCAAATTAACGAGAAAGCCTTGTATGTATTTTACAAGGTTTTTTGGTAATAATAGCGACATTGTGCGACATAAATCGTCCTGCCGTATGCTTTGTATACCAACCGATGTTCTTGATTAATCCTCCGTGACCAATATCCAGTATATTTAAATTTCAAGGGTTCGGGTTTTCCAACCCCGCTGAAAGGATGTTGTTGTATGTCTTTCAATAATTCATCGATGCGCTTTAATATTTTTGGGTTATGTTTTTCCCAGTAATCTCGATCTTTTTTTGCTTGACTGGTATAGATTACCTTCATCGGTTAATTTGCTTCTTCTTGTTCTTTTTAATCAGAGTTTCGATTTCTTCTACAGCAGCGTTCAATCGCTCGGCATTAGCTGGGCTTTGTAGTAGATAATTCGTTTCGAGCATCATTTCGTAATCTTCTAGCGATATCATGACAATAGGTTCATTGGCGGAGCGAGTAATGATAATGGGAGCATGATCACTACAGACGCGTTTCATGGTTTCTGCTAAATTGGATCGGGCTTGAGTATAAGAGATTGATTTCATCATTTCACCGCGGTCAATTAATTGTACATGTACTCATTATACTGACTAGAGGGGAATTGGCAAGTGATTATTTCAAGCAGTTAGTGCAAAAGTTATACGCGTAAGGTAACCCGGCAAAGCCGGGGTCTTCGTTACGCTAATTAACTTGATTAAAAAGCGGATATCAAATTACAATGTTGCCTCTAGTTATCCCTCGGTTGATTCTCGTCAATAAGTCATCTGCACTGCGCTACTAAAGGCAGTCTGGCGTTAAGGAGTGATAGTATTATGAAAACACAAGACTATGAGTTAGATATCAGAGTTGATTCCTCTGTTGACAATGAATTAAATATTCCTGATGAATTCTCAGATCCTATTTCTTTTGAAATTATGAAAGAGCCTATGAGTACTGCAGCTGGGTACTCTTATGAAAGAACGACTATTACGGAATGGCTTAAAGATCACGATACCGATCCCCTGACTAATAAAAAGCTGCCTCATCTGAATTTAGTCCCTAATCATAATCTTCGCAAATTAATAGAAGATCATTATTTGAGAAAAAATGAAGCAAATCAAAAGAAATTGCCTGCTGAATTCTTAGATCCTATTTCTCATGACATTATGCGTGAACCAGTTATTACGGCAGATGGGCATTCTTATGAAAGAGCAACTATCCAGAAATGGCTTGAAACACATACTACCAGCCCCTTGACTAATGAAAAGCTGCCTCATCCGAATTTAATTCCCAATCATAAGCTGCGTAGTTTAATAGAAGATTATCGTTTAAAACAAAATGAAACAAGTTTGAAGAAACTACCTTCTCAAATGACTGAAGGAGAACTACGTAATTATTATCAAACATGCTCATGGTGGAAAGAACAAGAAGCACAATTCAATCAAATAGCACAAAAATATAGCACAGATACTTCCTTGACAGAACAAATGCAAAACCAATTGAATGAACAGACGAAACTAGCAATAGCTAACGGAGATAATATAGCATTATACCGTCTCATCGTGCAAGGAGCAACAAGCAAACCTCAAAACTTGTTATCTTATTATTTTTATGCGGTAGACTTCGGCCTCGATAAATCCGACTGCATTCATTGTTTACTTTATCTAGGTGCCAATATCCAAGAAACTGAATTTTATCTAACGACATTATTAAAAAAAATAGCTCGTCTTTACAAAGAAAATAAAAAAACAAAAGAACTATCTGACGATAGTGATTCCTTTCTCGTTCTATATGGACAATTTCTCATATGTTGTTTTACGCCATGCGCTTTAATCATTATTATGTCACTAGCAATTTCTTATGGCATTTATAGAGATAATTATCATTTTCGTAGTCTGGAAGCTTGTAAGAACGACTTCGATGCTCGCTGGAATATGGCAAGGGAATCGGGATCTTGCTACCCCTCCCGATACGATGAAGGGTCTGAGTATTATGGGGGGTATAGTTGTATTAGTTGTGCCCCTAGGTCACTTTTTTATTATTCACTATATCCTGAGCACACAGCAGCAGTTGGAAATATTAAAGAATGTTCTGTAACTAATGTTTGGTACGAAGAAAATTTATGTGGTTTTTATAAAGAAATGTTTGAAAAATGCAGAGAAGCATTTTGCGCACACGCTATTGAATTGACTCAAAACATAGGTATTTCTATGTTTTTAATCATTGGGCTGCTGGTGTTATCGTGTTTATTGGTACCAGTTGTTCCTTTCTATGAAAAGCGGTTAAAAAAACAGCACGAACGTTATCGTGCGAGAATAATGCAAGATAAAATGACTCAATGGATAGCATTGACTAAAATGATAACATTGTTATTGGAATTAGGATTGCAGCCTACCGCTTCACAGGCTGAATTAGCAAAACGAGAATGTCCCAGTACCGTGTCAAATTTAATTGAGCGGTATACCAACAAAGAGGCGTGTAATGGTATTTCTCTTCAGAGATCAAATTCACAGTTATTTAAAATTAGAAGTGAGGCTAATAATAGCAATGTTGAATCAGGACATCAGAGGCAATATAATTATTCATAAATAGTAGACTTCTTACAAAACCTTAAGTGCCTATTGGCATGTTATATATTCCTATTAAATTTTAACCCTCGTTTACAGCTCGATCCAATGTTTCCGTAATAAATTTATTAATACTCACATGATGACGTGCAGCTTCTATTGCAATGCGTCTATGTAATGCTTCACCCAAACGAACATTCAAACTGCCTTTGAGAGGGATTTCAGGCTTGATACCTTGTTGGTGACACATATCCAAGTAATCATCTACTGCTTCCAAGAATGCCTTTTTTAGTCCTTTAGCATCGGTGGCCTCATAACTAACGAGCGCGCGAATAAGCTTATGGATTCCTGAGGTAATTTTAGACGAAATAGCTGACAAACTGGGTAAGTTCTAATGCATTGATAAAGCACGAAGAAAATTGCACCGCTACCAACCCACCTCTCTATACCGAAAATATGATAACCATATTTACATACCCATAAAATGGGTGTAATGTGCTGGTTATGTAAAGGAGGATGAGCATGCCAATTAAAGACGTATTTTTTACCACCAAAGTGGCTTCTGACAAGACATTTTGTAACCGAGAGCAAGAAAGTCGGTTGTTATTGAGTAATATCCAAAAAAACCAGCATACTGTGATTGTCGCACCAAGACGTTACGGTAAAACAAGTTTAGTGGTCCATACTTTAATGAAAGAAAAATGCTTGTGTGCTCGAATTGATTTATTCTGCGTCGTTTATGAAGAAGATGTTTGCAGAAAGATAGCAAACGGTATTTCTAAATTAATTCGAGAAATAAGTACTTTTTCAGAAAAAACCATGAAGCTTCTTGAACAGTGCTTTAAGTCAGCCTATATAGGATTTAAAGCTGGACAAATTGAAATAAAAGTGGAGTTTGGCAAAACCGCCGCTACTCCTATTACCCAAGCAGAAGAATTGCTCGAAGGATTAGAAAAATTTGCTGAAAAACATAAAAAAAGAGTAGTCTTGTTTTTTGATGAATTTCAAGACGTTTTAAAGGTGGATGAAACGAATAAAATACAAGCCGCTATCCGGGTCATTGCGCAACATACCAAGTATGTTAACTATATTTTTTCAGGTAGTTCACGCAAGATGCTTAATAACATATTTGATGATAAAACACAACCGCTTTATATGCTGTGCAACAAAATTATCCTGGATCGAATTGAAAGAAAACATTTTGAAAATCATATCCAGAAAGCAGCAAAAAAACAGTGGGGTAGTTCATTATCCAATGAAATCGTATCCCTGATCTTAGAATCAACGGAGGTTCATTCCTACTACGTCAACGTCCTTTGTGATAAGCTTTGGGATTCGACAAAAAAACCAACCGAGGATAATATCCGGCGGTGCTGGAACGAAGTATTAGCTGAAAATAAAGGTAAAATCATCGCTGATTTAGAACACTTAAACACCAATCGAATAAAAGTGATCACCGTCACCGCTTTATTGGGTGTTGTCAGCGAGCCGAATAGCAAAGTGTTTCTTGACCAAGTCAAACTGCCGTTATCAACAGTTCAGCATACAGTTAAGTATTTAATGAATCATGATTATTTATATCATGATAAAGAGGGTTTAAAATTGGTTGACCCTATTATGAAAAAATTTATTGTAGAACGTTACCGTGATAAAAATTGAATAGAAATGAAATTCATCCTACACTTCTTTCGTATAGATAACAACGACGGGTAATAAAAATGACATGCTGGAGACGTTCGACTTCCTTGCTTAATGTTTCTTGCATATAGGACAAAGAGATCAGGATGAATCATGGTTATGATTTATATTCTCTTTTTTAGGTGTCGTTAATAACATAGGTCCTTCTACCAACAATCTATCAGTCATCAAAAATTAGCACATGCTCACTATGGGCGCAAGGTATTATTACTCTTTACGTTTTGCTTTTAACCATCGCACCTGCTTGGGGGTCGATGGTTAACGGGCGATAAATTTCAATTCGATCTCCTTTTTCGAGTAAGGCATCCCAATCAATGACAGCCAGGGATTCTGGGGCTTGATCGTCCGGGGTTGCCGCTTGATGAGCCGGTTGTTTTTGTGCTTTAGCTTTAAATACATAATTTTGTAAAACGAATTCTAAGGCCGGTGGTTGCACGGGTTTACTCAGCACGTCTTGCATATCGGCATCTATGGCTTCTTGACGCATCTCTGGATTGTTGGCGTGTCTTGTTAACGTGACGATAGGTACTTGTGATTTTTTAGGATCAGCAAGCGCTCGAATTTTTTTCGTCACTTTGACCTGTCTCGGGATTTTCAAACCAAGATAAAATAGAGATAATGGTCCCTCAACAAAGAGGGAAAGAAATATAGATAAGTGTGTATAATCCACCATGCGTGGTCTCCTATTGATGAGTAGGATCAAGCGGTTACTGTATAGTACTCGAGGCTGTTGTGCTACCGAATAGAACCCGTCTTGGAGTTGATAAGCTACCACTATGTGGTATAATTAAGAATGGGACTTTTTGATGCAGACATTTAAGCACAAACGGTTTAGTCAGTGGGCGAAAGATGAAAGCATTACCGATGCCACCCTCAAGACAGCAGTTGATGAATTAGCGAAGGGCCTCTTTGAAGCAAATTTAGGTGGGGGCTTATACAAAAAACGGGTGCCTCGTAGCGGACAAGGTAAGCGGGGAGCTTACCGAACATTGGTGGCTTTTAAGCAGAATCATCGTTCCGTATTTGCGTTTGGGTTTGCTAAAAGTGAACGTGTTAATATCAGTGCAACGGAAAAAGAGATATATAAGCGGTTGGCAAACCATTACTTAAATGCTACAGAGGATGGGATAAAACAATTGCTGAAGATTGGGGAGCTTATTGAGGTGTGAACTAATGGCGACTCGTAAAAAAACGGCTAACAAAAGAATGCTTGAAACCGCACATGAAATGGCGCAGGGGTTGTATGATGCTGGCATCATTGATGCCATGACATTACGTGAATACGATGCACTGTGTTTACCACCGATTAAAGAGTTGAGTGCGCAGGACATTAAACGTATCCGACTTCACGAAAAAGTAAGCCAAGCGGTGTTCGCTAAATTCTTAAATACATCGACTTCGACAGTTCGTCAATGGGAGCAAGGTGATAAACACCCTAGAGGAACGTCCTTGAAACTGCTCAATTTAGTGGCAGATAAGGGGATGGAAACGTTAACTTAATTACACAGCATCGCATAAAGTAATGAAGCACTTGACAGCCCGGCCATTTTCCATGAAAATTGGAAGCTAGTATTCCAATTTTCATGGAATGGTTTCGTGGCAATGAATATCATTCGCACTGCTTATCTGCAGGAGATAGAGCAAAGCTTCCGCACTAGCCCTATCGTAGCCGTCTTAGGGCCTAGGCAATGCGGAAAAACCACGTTGGCGCGGCACTATTTTCGCTCTCAGCAAGGGCTTTCTGAGCATTATTTTGATTTAGAAGATCCTCTGGATTGGCATCGTCTGCAGGATCCTCTATTGACCCTAGAACATACCATGGGCTTGGTGGTGATTGATGAAGTACAACTCATGCCGCATTTATTTCCTGTGCTACGAGTGTTAGTCGATAAAGGCATCCCTCAGCAGCGCTTTCTGATTCTTGGCAGCGCTTCCCGTCAACTATTTCAGAAAAGTTCAGAATCTTTAGCGGGTCGTATTCATTACATTGAATTGACACCATTTTCCTGTCAGGAAGTGGATCTGATGGATCGATTATGGCTTCGCGGCGGCTTTCCATTAGCTTATTTGGCCGATACAGAAAAAGACAGCGCTGTGTGGCGAAAAGATTATATTCGTACTTACTTAGAACAAGATATTCCTCAGTTGGGCATTCATATCCCCGCGATCAGTTTGCGGCGATTCTGGATGATGGTAACGCATTACCATGGCCAATTATTTAATGCCTCTGAATTAGGAAATTCGTTGGATTTATCCCATCATACAGTCAAGCGTTATCTTGATATTTTAACAGACACTTTTATGCTACGACAGTTACCACCCTGGTATGAAAATATAGGTAAACGACAAGTAAAGTCAGTTAAAATTTATTTCCGTGACAGCGGTATTTATCATACATTGCTGAATATCAATAATCATCGAGAACTTCTCATTCATCCTAAATTAGGCGCCTCTTGGGAAGGATTTGCATTAGAAAGCGTCATTCATACCTTATCGGTGGATCCCGCTGATTGTTATTTTTGGGCCACACATGGGCAGGCAGAGTTAGATTTGTTAATAGTGCAAGGGATGAATCGTATCGGATTTGAATTTAAATACACAAAAGCCCCGAAGATAACAAAATCAATGCACATTTCATTAGAAACTTTACAATTGAACAAACTAACCATTATTTATCCTGGGGACAAAAATTTTTTACTTGCACCTAAAATAGAATGCGTGGGGTTAGACGCATTCTGTCGAACTGTTCTCTATAACAATTATTAAGTTGCAGCACTGTCTGTAATAATGCAACTTTTTAGCCTTTGTATGTGCAACTGCATACCCCATATCGGAAATTACCACTACCACTCGCTTGAGCAGAGCATGATAATGCAGGGTTATTACTTGTGCATGAGATCGGATTGACACCATCAACACTGTAATAATATGAAATAGTGGCAGTTTGATTATTCATAAACGTCCGCTCTGATTTTTGTAGGTTCTTCTAGAATGTTTAATATTTCGGTAGCACAGTAGACTTTGTCTCGTTTGTTATCATTCGTCTTTTTGATAATACCTGCAGCCTCAAGTTTTTGAACGCCTCTCTGCGCAGTGCTGTAGGCAATCCCTAAATCTTCGGCAATTTTATTGGTGGTGAAATAAGGATTCACAGCAAAATGCTGTACCATATCCACAGGGACTTGAGAGCTGCTGCTTGCAACAACAATTTTCCATTGATTTAATAATTCATTGATGCGTTCAGCGCGTGATAAAACATCTTCGGATTGAACCGCAACACCGTTGAGAAAATAAATGAGCCACTCGCGCCAAATTCCTTTCGAGCTGACATTATAAAGTTGTTTATAATATTCATCGCGTGTCGCTTCAAAAAATGCAGATAAATATAATAAGGGCGAAGGCAGCATTTTTTGCTCAACCAAGAGCAGCATAATCAGCAGTCGTCCAACGCGCCCATTGCCATCTAAAAAGGGATGAATGGCTTCAAACTGATAATGACAAAGCGCTATATGGATCAACGGCGGTAATGATCTATCGTGTAAAAAGTTTTCCAACTCTCCCAAACAATCCATTAAATTGTCAGGGGGGGGTGGCACAAACTTAGCTGTGTTCAGCGTACACCCTGGGGATCCAATCCAATGCTGACTGCGCCTAAATTCCCCAGGGGTTGCATGAGATCCCCTAACACCTTGCATTAAGTGCTCATGGATTTCTTTGATAAGACGTAGCGATAATGGAAGCTCTGCTAACCGCCCCAGCCCATAATCAAGCGCCTTGATGTAGTTTTGCACCTCTTGGAGATCGTCAGGGTTTTGCTTTACACGGACCCCAGCATTGGCAGCTAAGATTTCCCCCAGGGTTGCTTGGGTGCCTTCAATCTTGCTGGATAGTACCGCCTCTCGTGTGATGAATGGACGCATCAAAAGGTGAGGATTAGGCAATTGACTACCTTCGCGTGCTAGTTTGCCTAACAAGAAATCGGCACGGGATAGGCTATTAATCACCGAATTATCCCACTCAAGTTTAGGTGGCAACCTATGGGGAACAAAGGCAGTATACCCTTTGGGTGATTTAACGATTTGCCCTGCGGGGGAATATTGTATATCCATGTAACTAGCCTCTCTATTAAATTATGCTTACAGCATAACTGCTATTATCGAAAAAGTCAATATCCGATAATAGTAATGCTTCTTATCACCACCCATGAACATAAGAATCCAGGTTATTGTTGAATACTGTAAAAAACGATAATAAAAAAAAGTGGCCATGTCAGCCACTGAACCGTGGAGTGTTTAGTCTCCTGTGGGAGCAAAATCGAGTTCACTATTCATTCATATAGCACCACACTTTTTTTTGCTCGACAACTTATACTATAAATGGTACAACAATAAAACCTATGCATCGTACAAAATATGATCTAGACATTATATTTCAGCAACCGACGACAAAAAAACCAAACCCCCAACCAAAGTCGGCCACTCCTTCTCAAGATACGGAATGAATGCCCATGAGAAATTCTCTTGCAAATACCCAAACCCAAAATACAGAAGAAAAACAATCCCTCTCGAAAGCATCTATCGCTTCTGTCCCTGATGAAGTGGTGAATTACAACGGATCCTTCCTAAACTCAAAAGATTTAGCCGCTTTTGCCTTGGAAAATTATGCCAAGCAAAGACAGTAGGATTGCAAAGAATGATGCAACGATCTTGCAATCAGTCCCCAAGCAAGTGTTTAGTAATGTAGTTGGCTTTTGCAATAATCCTGCTGCAATTGTAGCAGGATGAAGATCCCAACAGGCATCAATAAAACAATTCAGCAACGCTTGATATGACCAGATTTCTGCTGTTTTTAGCCACCAAATAGCTTCACGATTTATTTAAATTAATGGATTCCGACTTCATATATTTTGAGAAATATGTCATGCTCCTTCCGATGGAGATTCCCACAATCAAACCATTTAAAAACGCAGTAATATTTCTAAATATATCCAAATTAGTAATGCCCCAATGAGCATCCATGGCGTAATGAATAAAAAATTCAATGAAAAAAACAGCCATGACCATGATCAGCATGGTAATATCGCCAGGAATTTCAATTAAACGTTTTTCCTTATCCCCCTTAATAACTCGATTTCTAACAAGGTAGTGACCAATGAGAAAACCAAATATGCTACCTGCCATTAATAATAAAAATCCTTTCAGTGAAAAATGGAAAAGTTGTAAAGTACCCATCACACTTAAGAAGATAAATATCACAGGAATAATTGCTATTCGTTCTATTGATACTACGCGCGTATAACAACGCTTTATCCCTAAGTAAAGTAAAAGAAAAAACAACAAATAAACCCAGGCTGGGATATGACTCATCATTTGTCTCCTCTTAAACCCAATCTACCGGCACATGCGCAAAAGAATAACGTAGGCAATCATCTCGACTCCAAGTATCCATAAGGAAATCAAAAACCCGAGAAAACGTCACCCCTGCTCCACCCCGGCGACTAAAATCTTCATCGCATTAGAGCCACCGCCCACACCCATTTGATCGCCCTTGG
>Ga0155588_1098_pt3 | contig 33560 bp, 25 predicted proteins | sample RifCSPhighO2_12_FD_107245 | JGI IMG/M metagenome (GOLD analysis project Ga0155588, IMG submission 107245) | Gammaproteobacteria bacterium RIFCSPHIGHO2_12_FULL_41_15
TAATCCCATGAATTCGTGTTCTACCCAACCAGTCATAATCATTAGGCACACCCCAAACAACATTGTACCAACCAAAATTTTTGGCAATGCGCATAATGTTAGTGCGTAGTGAACCTGTTTCAACGAAAAAAGCGACTGGGCGGTAGTGAAATTTTTCTTCTGCTTGCAGCATAGGATAATTTGATTGAGAAGGATGAAAAGCAAAGGAACGATGAGTAGTCGACAACGACGCTGGTTTTTCAGCAAACTGTTCATGAGATTCTAGTTTGCCTGCATAAACTTGCGCATTGAACAACAACACAGAAACCACACTCATACACACGAGTGTCCCGTGACGTAACATATTAAACTCCTGTTTCCCTATAAGATAAAACACACTGCTGCAAAATTTTTTGCAACCGTTCTGTCCATGAATCCCCTAAGATCCAAACATTCAAAATTTAAGTGTCAACACCAATGAAGAAATTAACGACAAGATTTCGAACGACATTTTTTGCACGCCTCCAAGCAAATGCAAAAAATTTTTTCCCGTACTTCATGGTAAAACGATTATGATTTAAAACGCAATCGCCATTATTCTGTTTTAATATTATTTGTCCAGCATTATTAACAAAAAATATAATTATACAGCGTGCGGTCATTGCAAGAAGTGGAGCGACGACACAAACACCTAAAATCACACGCGTCACTGCAAGCGCAGCAAAGCCAAACACCTAAAATCACACGCGTCACTGCAAGCGCAGCAAAGCCAAACACTTAAAATCACACAGCCTTGAAAAAGATCACCACAAGCGATTACTATCTTCCTTCCTCACGACAACTCACTACAAGTGTGCGAAGTGATTGGAATGAAGTCTCAACCTTACACCTAAACGGTCAAGCTTCAGCAACACTATACTCAGCTAAAAGCAACGGACTTTCAGTATTTCTCGTTAAAAGAAAATCATGATAACGATCACGAACTAAACCACATAACTCAGTACTTATCCCTACACTTTTCAAGCGTGCTTGCTCTCTCTCAAAATCTAACTGATCGTTACCAACAAATATTTCCATAAAGCGCTGCAATCGAGATGCTCCCATGCAACAGTCCCCAAGTCGACGAAAAAACGCTGCGAAATTCGCATCATTTTGCACGAGCACTACCATACGAATCATCATCAACGTTCGGCCATGATTTGGCATCTGAGAGAATGAACATAACCTATGCAATTCCTCATCCCTGAGTGGCGCTATAAAATCACGTATAAATTTTTGCAGCCGACCACGCTCTGCCGGTACGAGTACTGCTTCATTTGATTCAGACAATAATAATTCATCCAACAAAGCCTCAAGGAGCTCAGGTAGCGCATCGGGAAATGGAGAAAGCCCTGGCATTTCTTTCCACATCCACCATAAAACTTTCGCAGTAAACATAGCGATATAGCAATCCGTAACATTCAAGGAAGCATCTTGAAACAAGACTGACAGACCCGCCTGACCTTTATCAAGCAAGCGATACGCGCTAGCAAGCTTCTTATTTCCGTTTAAATATTGTTTCACCGCATCATAATATGCATTAAAATCCCAGCCATTTACAGACACATATTCCCTTTCTAGTTCACGGCGATATTCTGCAACGCTCCTTGCAACCTGATCATCCTCTGATGAATCAAACATTAATACAAAAAATAATTGATAAACATGCAATCCTGAAAAAAGACGAGGCAGCCCTGCTACCATTCTCTCCCGACTACCAAAGCTATACACCGCAATTTGACGAGCTTGATAACAATCTGCCCGATCTTGAATCGGTAATTCACCGTATTTATCTTTCATCTGATTTAAAAACCGGGTGTGCTCCTCATCAAGGACCGGCTCGCGATTCCACCTAAAGCTCTCATTGCAACAATGAATAAACCACGCCCCTTCATGTTCTTCAAAAATGACCTGCCAACCGGCTTGCGTAGCAAAATGATCCTCCGCCAGTGGTCCTGTCACAATCCGGCACTGAAATCCATATTGAAACGTATTCTCAACAAAAGTCACTGGGAAGAGCGCCAGCCATGGCACATAGGTTTCAGCATTAACTTCAACGCAATGAACCCAGAATTTGCGTAACTTTTCCAAGTCCTCTTTCTCGTACCCTGGTCGTATCGCTCGCTGCGCTGGCACACGCATTCGTTCTTCAATACATTCAGCTAGCACCTGTAAAAAACAACCCGTGAAATGAGTGAGTGTATAAAGGACTAGCGCCTCAAGTCTGTCGGGAGGCAATCGCATCCTATCGATTACACACTGAATTTCTGACGGATTAAGTGCTACAGGAAGCTCATGTTCATCCTCATCGGACTGCCTGTGCTCTTTAAAATAATTTACCAACGCTTGATATTCTTCTGAAGTTAATCTATCGACTGGTACATGATAAGCATTAAGCGAATGCTGGTGAATCACAAGTTCTGCATCAGAAAACCGCTCATCTAAAGGCTCTTCGCTTAATTGCTGATGAACCTGACCAACCCATTTTTCAAATAGTCTATTTAACTGTGTCACATGTCCATTCGCACGCCGAAACTGATCGATACTGTCATCAGCACCCATTATGTCTAAGAATATTTGGAGCAACCGATGGTCGATTACAAAATCATTCACATAACCATGAGTCACTTTTAATAAATGCGTCACTCCACTGCGCGAAAATATTCGAATCACCTCGGCTCGCGCCGCAAAATCCGTCAAACGATCAAAACTACAACCAAATTTTTTTTCTATAAATTTTGCGACCGACCAAATAGCTTTACGTAATTGCGCACGTCCTTCTTCGTTATCAGCATACCCCTCTTTTACAGCAGAAATCATAATAACTTCGTGAATGCGCTGAAGATCATTGTCAAGCTGAACAAATTCTCTCAACTCCGTTAACAGGATTGTCATACGATAAACAGAAAAAGAAATTTTTTTACCTCTCAATGACAGTGACAGATTTTCCAAATTATATTCAAGCAACTTTTTAAATTGCGCATCACTTAACCTCTCTAAAGGTGGTAAGCATAAGTCATCCGAAAGCTGTCGTTGGATAGCTTGATAAAACGCTTCTGCTTGTGCCAGCGTCAATGATTGTTGGCACAAACTTGTTTGTAAACGCCGATGAAGCGTCTGCTCGTCAATCACACCACAGTCATCAATATTGGGCAGTAACACATCAATGGCTTTTTCCATCATTGAATGGTTTCCATTTTCAACTTGAACAAACTGAGGCGGCAAAGACGATAAACCAATATTGTTTTTATACAGCGTCTCCAGCACATGCGTCATTTGCCTTGCAGACATATATATAGTTGGGATTCCCGTTTCAGAGACACTTTGCTCTGTGCGAGTAAACTGCGATACCACGGCATTTTTCCCTTCTGGCGTGCTTATCGAATGTTGATTACCGATACAATACTGGAGTAACTGCCAGACAACGAGGGGTTGATAGTCCCGATTGCATTGCAAACGACAAGCATCATCAGTCGCTCGATTCAACGCGAGCGCACTATTAAAACTGATTTGTTGCTGCAAACTCTGCGCCACCGTCACGTATCCTCCCGTTTCCTTGCTTGGCATCAGAAGTATCAGCTTGCCCCAATCCATTTTTGAATCTTTTACGAGGCTCAGCAATAACGCCTTAAAATGCTCTTTAAAAGCAATCAATTGTTCGGTATAGCGTGCTGCTGCATCAGTGCTTGCTGGTGCATCAATGTCATGAGAAAAACAACTCGACAATAATAATAATCGCGCTTCCTCATGATGCAGGCGATCACTGGATTGTAGTTTATTCCGGATGAAATCAAACAAATCTCTCCAGTATAAATATGAAGGAAAGTTATTCTCCTCATACGTGCGTTTTAGATACGCAAAATAACTGACTGCGTGCACCAGACCTGATTGTTGTTGCCAATAATTCAGCATAGGAAACCGATCATTTAAATTGGGGTAATTGCCTAACACGGCATGCACAGAGGCTCTAATCAACCAAGCGCGTTGGCGTAGCGCATCACTTAATGCAACGTCTTTTGCGCCCACTTCACTCTCACAAGTTTTGAGTGCTAAATCCAATTGTTTGCTAAGTTCAAATAAAACATTGGGCGTTAACGCTTCATAATAAGTCTCAAATAAAGTCATCGAGGTCAAGGTTGTATTTTTGAGTAAATGTATTAACGCGTAATAACAAACCGGTGGCAGGCCTGATGAATCTTTTTCAACATCAAATAACATAGAGGGAAGCATTGCTTCACGCAATTGTGTTTCTGTGATGAGTAGAGCGCTATTGGATTCTAATCTGACTTCTGATTCTACTTCTGATTCTACTTCTGATTCTAACTCTATTTCTAATCTGACTTCTGATTCTAACTCTAATGCCAATCCTGACTCTAATCTGACTTCTGATTCTAACTCTAATGCCAATCCTGACTCTAATCTGACCTCTGATTCTAATCTGACTTCTGATTCTAATCCTAACAAGTCACTGATAAACCTGATCGCGTCATCAAAAGGTTGATGCAAGGCATCAGAATGCAAAAATCGAATCACTGCATAAATATTTTTTGCACGTTCAATCTCAATGGTTTCACCAACATTCACTAGCAATGTACGATACGCACTCCCCACTAACTCTATCATTGCGTCACGTGTCACCTCTAGGTTCAACAATCCACGTCGCTGAATCTCCTGACACAATCCCACTGCTGACGTTGACAATGCGCCTGTAATTTGTGTAACAATCTGTCGATGTTTAGCGAGCTCTCCCGTTTGTGCCAAGTCAATCAATAGTCCAATGCCAATAATTTTTCTAATTTCAATATTTTTTCTCGGAGTCTGCTGCAACAATAGCGTAGGATGCGGATTAAAAAAATATTCTAATAAATGATCAATCATTAGAGAGAGTGCTGCATCAATCTGCGCACTGCCTAACTTCGCTGCCGCGCTTTCTTCTGAACTCGACATCATTTCAACTAAAAAAGGTCTTAGGTTCCGCAATTTTTCAGGCACTTCATCAACAATCAGCAATTGCATACCATCGGTGTCTAATAACTTATGCAAATATTTTTTATTCGATCCAACATCATAAATCGGACACAAAGCAGAGATGGCTTTAAATATTTTTCGAACATAACGATGTCCCTCTCCAACAGAAGGATGTTCCGCTCCAACAGAGACATGTATGTTTGTCTCCCAGTGACAGAGACGTTTCAAGTAACGACTGATAATAACCGCTGCTAATCGATATCGCGCATCAAGCGCTTCTTTCAAACGTAAACCTTGCCATTCTTTTGCTCTGTCCCCCGAATAACACAGTCTTGCAATCTCTGCTGGCATTAAAGGCTGCTCGCTTGCCAACAAAGCGACATAGTTCATTCTAAACCCATCACGTTGCATCAAATTCTCTAAAAACTGCTGATAGTGTAAATGTTCACACCTAGAGACATTCTCTGAGAAAATGTTAGCCAATAATTTAAAAGCCAACTTGGCATGTTCTGGCGGTGCCTTTTCACTCAATAACTGAGTGAACATTGTTTCTAGCAATTCTCTCGGCCAAGTACACAAAACCATGTCCATATCTTCTGTATGACAAATAATTTCAAAAAATCGATATTGTCTGGGTGTTGCAATCTGCGTGCATTGCAAATCATGAGGCACCCAAAGTCGCCACCACAACCGAATCAACACACCCAGTGTATGGGGATAATTTTCAACGCATACAATGAAACTTTCTTTCAAATAACCAATGAGACGCATATTTTTAGCGGTTAACTCTGAAAGAGGCACACTGCCTAATTCATTATAAATTTCGGTAAAAGTAGGTACTCGAGAACTGTGATAGTGATAGTCAGCAATCTCTGCAGAATCTAATGGTCGTAACAATTCATTCAAGAGTAATTGGCGAATCTTTAAGCGCTCTTTTTCTGTTCTGTTTTCCAGCTGATCCATTAGAATATCAGCCACCACAGAACCCCAAGCATTAACAGGCTGATTTTCAGAAATTAAACGCCAACGTATATCTCTAATAATACGCAGACAAGGGTCTTGTGTTTCGGGTGCATGATACGGCTCCTTGGAAATAACAAGATGTTGCGTAGGCATCACAGTGTCAGGCGGTTTCACTGCTAATGGGGATGGCACGAAATCAACGACAAATGACCTTGATGCAGATTCGGCCATAACCTCTGGTGGATTCAATTGAAATAGAACAGCTTGCCAATCAGCAATTAATTCCACACAACGATTAAAATGCAAAGACGTCTCTTCATTTCGCCCTTCAACAAACCGTTGTAAACATAGATGCAACTCATTTATGGGTTGTTTTAAAGAAAGCACTTTATTTCTGTCTAAACCAAAACAAGTAAAAGCATTGATAAGATGCTGTAGTTTATGAGTCACAAAAGTTACGTCATTATCAGTCATCCGCGCCTTGTGCATTTTGATAAACTCAGGCAAAAAATCTATAACACGCCTCAAAATACCAAAAACACCTTCAGTGACGTCAGCTGCTGTCAATCCATTAACGCCATTAACTCTGTCATGCAAATCTTCTCTCAAATATTCTTCACTCCGAGCTGCTCTATCAGCAGTGCACGCTTTAACATAGTGAACCATTTTTTGTTCTGCAGAACTATCCGCGCTCAGTTCTGGGTATGAGTAAAAACTTGGCACTTCATCAATTAACTGAACTAAATTAGTCACTAATGGCCCGTTAAACCAAGTCGCATTTCCTGTCTCACGCCCTACTAGTAACCAACAACGGGGGATAGAAAAATAAGAATCTTTTATAAACACTCTACGAGCTGAATCTCTTAATAGCCGCATCACCTTGACGGCGGACTCTCCTGCTATGCGCGCACCACGCGTCGCATAGTGCTTCCATACCTCCAAATAACCTGTCAATGCTTCGTTTTCGGGTGTTTCAGAACTTGTGAAGGCAGTAGCATGAAGCGCAAAATCCTTCCTATCCAACAATCTTTCTTTTTGGTGTTCAAACTCTTTCGCCATTATCTGCCACATATTTAACGGCGGCTTAGGTGCCGCCGCTAAAGGCGTGGGTGATGGTGATTCGCTGATCTCACTCAATGGCGGTGATAAGCTCGGTGATTGCGGTCTTGGCAATCGTATAGATTGAGGACGCGGCTGATCAGTCGACGCTGGCACAGGAGTATCGATCTCGGTACTCTGACTCCAACCATAGGTATTGATCCAGGCCAAGAGCGTATTCATTAAAAATCGAATATTAAACTCTTTATATTTTATCGTGCCATTTAAAATCGGTTGATATTCATGTGACGCTTCAACAAACTCTCCGAGTTGACGTGGGTGACTAAATTGAAATTGACGAGCTGCATCAGGCATCCGACGCAATTTTAAATGACGATAAAGTTGATAAAGACCTGAAGACAAAGGTAGGGACAACAACAAACACGCAACCCCAGCAATACAGGTCAATCCAATTTGAATATTATTCCCAGCATCAACATCAATAAATTCCGCGGTTTCTCCACCACAAAGTATTTTATTTTGATTTTGACAAATCAGCGTCAAAAAAAAGGCGGGAGCTTTCATAAATGCAAAAACCGCAGCACCACCCACAGCAGATATAAAACTCACTCCTGCCGCCAGCCTATAAGGCCCCGTCTTTGAAACTGCTTTTTCAGGAATAGTGGTCAGTTGCTCAGGTACTCGACGGTGGCGTCTTCGTGAATCTTGATGGCGTTGGTTCGATCCCAACAATGGTTCTTGCATCATAATTTTTTCCCTCCCTTTGATTCTATTAATTTGCAGGCTCACATAGCGCTAAATATTGCGCATAAACACGGGAATTTTTAACAATCGTAAAATCAGGACTTGATTTTAAAGCAAAGCTTGACCCGCCTAATGTAATCGCACAGTGCCATTGATCACCTTGTTTTTCACAATCATGATCTAATCCTGCATAAAATTGCTGGAGCGCATAATTACTACTTTCACTGTGTACACCATTACCGGCATATACACTGACCGGCATTAAAATTAATTGACCGATTTGATCGGACGGACAGGTAAAATCGACGGTTTTCGTAAAACCATTATCATGATCGCCTTTTAAATAACCTGTTTGTGCAATTGCAATGGTATTGTTTGCTTTGGCGGCAAGCCCTGGCACTGGCACCTCGGCGTGCACATAACAATTCGATTCTTCTTGCGAACAGGCATTGCTTTCACTGGGATCATCCGGCGTTTTAACATAAGTGGCATTGGCGAGTTGGGCTCTGACTCGTGCGGCTAATTCGTTAGGTAATTCCAGCGCTGCATAAAAGCGAGTTTTTTTATCACCCAATGAACCATACTCAAATTTCTCGCCTATGCTACTGAGGTTGATACCATTGGGTAAATAATTTTGTTCAAACCCACTGTCACCTTTTTCAGGCCACGCATGATTCACGTCATAGTAGGCCATGGCGGCTTCAAGCACATGCTCCATTTCGAGTGAAATTTTATTGGCACGTGTTTGCGCGCTCTGATGTCGATACGCCATGATACCAACGGAAGCGAGCACTGCCGCAATCGCAATGACCAACATCATTTCTATTAATGTAAAACCTTTTTGCATTCGCATGATCTTGTCTCTCTTGATTGGTTAACAGTACCGCTAAAAAACAGTACCGCTAAAAAAAACAGTACCGCGCCCTTCATCACATCAGCCTGCACATTGTTGTGTATTGGCTAACTGCCAAAAATTATTGCCATACCTCAATTCCGCTGCCAACCCCGTCGCATGTGTATTCATCGCATATTGCGACAGTGGTAACTGCGTCCATACCAATTGATGCGTGTCTTCTACTTTCGCTTGCAGTAGCGTCGCTAGTTCTTTAAGTCGCATTTGGCTGTTGGGTCCTGTTAAATTCACTTTCACAGATAACTGCAATTGATACACTCTTAAACGCAGTGATTGTTCATTGGTTGATTGCCATTGATCGGTCGGCAGAATTTTAGCCTCTACCTCACTCAGCTCACGAGGCAACGGTAAATTCGACAAATGAAGTTGCGCTAAACTCAACGCATGATTCACGACCGTTTGATCTTTTATTTCGCCTGCTTCACAAGTTTGCTGATAATAAAATTGATTCAAGGCATACATCACTTCAGCGACACTAGATTGTAGTGTCGCCACAACTGCGCGCTTTTGCATTTGCATCACATATTTAACACCCACCAACAATAAAATAGCAGCCAGCGCTAAAACAAATAACAATTCTAACAACTGAAAGCCATGCTGCTTATGCATTATCATCAGAGAGTGGCACCACAATTGTATTGTCATCACAGCTAGCCCCAGAAAAAGCACTCGCCAAACGCGCACAAACTTCTTTATTAGGCACAACTAAACTAATCGCGCGACCATCACTTGAACTATCAGCCACTAATGTCACCGGTGTTTTCCAAGGACTGATGAGTTCTTCAGAACCTTGCGCACCAATAACATCTTTAGTACGCGCTAAAAAACGATCTTCTAATAAAGTGGTTACTGTTAATCCGCTGACATCTGCATGTTCTGTTTCCCAACCCGTTGCAGCCGCCATCACTGCACCAATTTGTGCACGCGCTTGATTAAGCCTGGAATTATCTGTTGCCATAAAAAAATATCGTGTTGCCATAATCAAAATAATGGCAATAATGGAAAGCGATAATAAGACTTCTAACAAACTGATACCTTGCTGATATTTTTTTTTCATTTTTTTTTCTCCTTTGTAAATAACTAACTGCTAAAAGTGTGCGGTACTGTGTCCTAGTGCTGACGCCCGCTTACGTTGTGCGCGGCTGTTGCCGCTTACGCTGTGCGCGGTACTGTTCCCTACTGTCTCTCCTAGTGTGAGGTACTGTCTCCTAGTGCTGACGCCCGCTTACGTTGTGCGCGGCTGTTGCCGCTTACGCTGTGCGCGGTACTGTTCCCTACTGTCTCTCCTAGAGTGCGGCTGTCTCCTAGAGTGCGGTACTGTTTGCATCGCGAGAAAATTTCGCGTTATTCAGACAGCCAATAAACTACCCACCGAATAAATTGCAAATACTGTTAGCGCAGCAATTAAAGCTGCACAAACTAACATAACGCCACCCAACACTTTTCCTGACATGACAATCGATTCCGCATTTTTTTTGTTCGCCTGACGACCCAAATGAATTAGCGCACGCTCAAAACCTTTATTACCTTTTGCAACTACTCGCAATCGCACCAAATCCGCTGGTTCTATTAATTGCGTATCTAAAACATCTGCCACGCTGTCAGAACCGCTACTTAAGCGATACTCCATCATGATTAAATGCCAAGCAAAATAAGGCTGCGCTTGCGTTTGCATAATAGACAACGCTTTTTTAAGTGCAATGCCATTGGAAATAAGTAATCCCAACGTTTCCATTAATCGCGCAGCTGTCATTCGTCGATAGAGTGACAACACCGGTAAACTGTCAACTAGATGACGAAACTCTCCCGTGCCTTTTTGTAAATAACTCCAGACACATAACAACAATAAAACGATCACAGTCACCACTAATAACCACCAAGTCTGAATAGACTGCCCAAGAACCATTAAAAAACGTCCCACTTGCGGCCACATCGCTATCGGTTTTATTTCAGCAAAATTAGCCAGCACTGAATTCGTAATAAAAACAATGACGAGGCAAGACACAATGATTACTAACAACGGATACATCACAGCATTCGCAAATGCGGCGATCGCATTATTTTGCCGAGCAATCGATTCTTCAGCAGACGCTAACGTTTTTTCAAGCGCACCACTGTTTTCACCCGCACGCACTAATTCAACCACTGCCGGAGAAAACCAACGTCGCATGCCATCTGCAATTTGCTGACCATGCGCTAAGGTTTGTGCAATTTCTAATGCAACCAATTTGCTCGTATTTTCTGAGGTTGCAGCAATGGTCTCAATAGCTGTATTGGCTGGCACACCATCGATCAATAGTGAACGAAAATCTTCTAAAAAAGCTTGCTGTTTTTTACGCCCAAATTGCAGCTGTTGAAAATAATGTTCTATCACTGTCAACATGTTATGACACCCCCTATGTCCCTATCAGCATAATTAAACTGCTCGGCAATACAGAGTTCGCCGACCATTTTTTCTGCTGCCATAGGATCACATTCACCTTGCTTGATCTTTGCCAGTAGTTGTTCTCGCATACTTTGCCAACCACGTTGCTTTAAATACTGTTGCCAACCAAAAATATCTTGCTTGCGAATAAAATGTCTCCCAGCATCATCAACCCAAATAACTTCGGCGATGACAGATCGACCAACAATACCTAAATGATCGCAATGCACGCAGCCTTCCCCACGCATTTGAATGTCGTCTATCGGATCATTCAAAACTGCATCCCATTTAGTTTTATGCAATAAATAATCAGAGGAAGTTGAAAATTCGACACAGCAATGTGAACACAAAAGAGGAAATAATTTTTGACACACTAAACAAGATAATAGTTCAGGACTGGCTAATAAATTTAGAGGGATACCTAAATCATGCAAGCGCGTAACGATTTCAGTTGCGGAGTTGGTATGCAAAGTTGAAAAAATAAGATGGCCGGTAATGGCTGCTCGCACCATCACTTCGGCTGTATCTTCATCTCGAATTTCACCCAACACAATCACATCAGGATCCATGCGTAATACGGTGCGCGCCATACTGCCAAAACTACGATCGTAGTGATCTGTATTGACTGGCACTTGCGTCGCAGTCTGCACAACTTTTTCAACAGGATCTTCAATGGTATAAAGTTTTCGACTCGCATGAATTAATTGCATCAAACTCGCTAATGTAGTGGTTTTGCCTGAACCTGTCGGCCCTGAAAAAATGACTGCCCCATGTGGTAACTTCGCTGCACGTTTAATGAGTTCAATCTGTGCATTGCTATAACCCAAATGATCTAAATTAGGGACCTCTTCATCGGCAATCGCTAAAATTCGCATCACCAAATCAAAACCAGCGTGTGCGGGCAACGTGGCCAAACGCAATCGAACTTGCCGCTCTTCGATGGTGAGTGGCATCGACGCATTTTGTGGCACTAATGGATTAAAATGTGTGACGGAGTGATCGGTTTCTTTATTGAAAGCAACAGACGCAATTTCGCGCGCCAATTTTGGTAACCATTCAGCGTGTAAATAAAGTTCGCCATGTCTACGAAAACGAATCACTGCATTATGTTGACGAATTTCCATATGAATATCCGTCACGCCTAAATCTAAAGCTTCTTTGACCAGCATACGTAATCGTTGCTGTTGGATACTAACGGTTTTATCAATTTCTTCTGCTAAATCCGTCGTCGCATTATCTAGTAAAATTTGAATAAGCTGTGGTGTCGCAGGCAAAACTTGGCCGATGGCTAAACCTTTTTCTTGCATAATGATTTTGCAATTTTGCACGACACGCGAAGCGGGTTTGCTCGTCAAAATGACGCCACTGACCATGACCACAACACTTGTTTTTTGACGACACCAGATAAGCATTTTGGGATCGGCGTGATCTTTGGGATCAAGGTCAGCCTGAGAGGAATATATTTTTTGATCAGTCGATGAAGCATACGCAGACACGCGACGCTTCTCCATGAATTCCATGCAGTTCACACCCTAAAAAAGATTTTTTCCCTGTCCATCCATTTACACGATGCGAACACGCTTTGTCATCCATAAAGCCGGTTCAACATGAGCCTGTCAAATTGCTTGACGAAATGAGAGTAATGAACTAAAAATAAAAATGCAACTGAAACGGTTTTTTTCGAGAAAAAAGTTAATTTTTTAATATTTTTTTAAGCGTTTTGATTTTCAAGCATCCTTTTTTTCTACTCAACCAACAAAAGAAGCCTCACAATGTCGATATCACCCCCTAACATTCAACCCTATGAAAAATATTTTTGCCTTCCTGACAGTCATCACGACACGACGCTCTGTTTATTAGCAGACTATGAAAAAATAATTTCGCAACCTTTTTGCCAAAAATTAATGACTGGCGAACTCAGCCACAGTCATTTTGATATTTTTTTACAACAGGACACAATCTACTTACAAACTTTTATTGCGGCCCATCAAAATTTACTGCCCTTTACAAGAGAAGATGAATTATTTCATTTTTTACAAAAAGCGATTGATAACGGCATTCAGGCAGAAACTGAACTACTCAATACACTTAGCACTCAAACAACTATCGCTCCACCCAATTTAATCACGCAAACTTATTGTCAGCATCTACTCAAAGCGACTCGCATCAATCACCCTAATCAGTTTTATCCCGCGCTTGCGAGTTTACTACCGTGCTATTGGATTTATGGACAGTGGGCGAGCGACTATTTCAATCATCACCCCAATATCGAAAATATTTATCACACTTATTTTTTAGAATACCAACGGCTTAATTTAAGCAAAGATGCGCTATTCCTCAAAAAACATTTAGAAAAAGAAATACCAACACTCAATGCACAGCAAAAAAATGACTTAAAACATAATTACTATACAAGCTGTTATTTAGAAAAATCTTTTTTTTCGGCTTGTTATACCTCGCTTGTCACAAATTGAACTTTTTAATTGCAGCTTGTGGTTATACTGCGCGCGGCATACAGACACAACATGGAAAACATCATGTCTAATATCATCGGCCACATCAGTCTCAATATTTCTTTTATGATGTATCTCATTTATTTTGCGCCACAACTATGGCACAACCGCCATAATCATCACATTCAAGCACTATCACTCGGGTTGCATGTATTATTTATCATGACCAATTTAGCGGATTTGTGTTATGGCTTTGGCCGACATATGCAATGGCAATATCGAGTAGTCACGCTCATCACATTAATCGCGTTGGCGATTCAACACTGGCAACTACATCAATTTTTTAAAACAACTTGTCATCACTCAACAAAATGGCGTTTATTAAATTATGCGATTGGCACTTTTATTTTGTTAGCGATGTTATTATTGCTATTCGATCAGATTTTACCCAGCATTTTTTATATCCAATGTGGTTTAATTAGCAATACCGGTATTCTTTTTATTTATCTGCCGCAAATTTATAAAAATTATAAAATAAAATCGGCAGAAGGTTTAAGTAGTGGATTTATTTATCTAGCGCTTTCTACGGCTTTGCTTGATCTGATTTCAACGATTTGCTTAAACTGGGATTGGCCTAGTTTTATTGGGCCTACGCTAGGCATTATTAGCTTAAGTATTTTGTTGTATCAAAAAATAACGAGAAAACACATAGCCTCATCATTAGTAGCGTAGCACTTCATCATTGCAAACCATAACCGTCATCACGAAGAATGAAACAACCGGCTTGAACTTCGCGCCATTTAAAAAAATTGCCACGAGAACTCAAGCCACAACGCGATGACGGTTTTTTGCCATTAAGGACGCAAAGCTTTGAAGATCGCACCCTCCTACACAAACCTGATAGGCGTAGGAACTTGACTTTGCAGGCCATCGGGAGATCTAGGTGATCCCGCAAAAAAGGCCGGAGACAAAGGTCTTTTTTCAGCAGCAGACATCTGTTCAAAATAACTTATACCCTCAGGGGTCTTTTTAAATGCTTCAAGTGCCGTTTTCATAAAATCACAAACACCCTTATAAGTCTCAGGAATACTCAATTTGTTGTCGATAGATTGATTGTAATGCCTCCAACCATTTGGCGGGAATCCGTTGAGGTTTAAATAAACCTCATAAAGCGTGCCAAACGCTGTCATGCCAACTTTCTCAGGATCTGCACATGATTCAGTAGGTGAGTTTGAGTTTTGGAAAAAATCTAAAGCCTTACGAAAAGGGCCATCTTCTGTGAATAGCGCTTTTGGGTCTGGGTAAGTGCTGTTTCCAGCACTGGCAAAGGTCGCAGTCAAAAAACCATTATTTAACATTTTAATTCTCTCTTATTTTTACGGATGCTGCTGTGCTGATTTGCGACCGTGCGCAGAACAATTAATTCATTGACCAATCTAACATCACAGCAAAGCCACACCCATTGTTGCTTTGTTATATTGCTTAGAAAACATACACTCCATAGGTTAAGGCATTCTTAGAAAAACGATTGAATCGAATTAATTTTGTCGGTCACTCTGAAATACCCAAAGCCCGTAGTTCGCCCCCCTCTTGGAGGGAACCCTCACCTTATGCAATAATACGCGCCTCAATCAATCCGTGAGGCAACCATGTCAAACTACAGTATGAACGAACTTCGTGGCGGCTCTAAAGTCATGCTCGACAATGATCCCTACTCCGTTATCAGCAATGAATACGTTAAACCTGGCAAAGGTCAGGCTTTCAATCGACTCAAATTCAAAAACCTCAAAACCGGTCGCACCTTAGAGCGTACCTTTAAATCAAATGATTCAGTGCCTGCAGCTGACGTTGTCGAAATGCATATGCAATTTTTATATAGTGATGGTGAATACTGGCATTTTATGGATCCCACCTCTTTTGAACAACATGCGGCCTCTGAAGCTGTCGTTGCCGACGCTAAACAATGGCTCAAAGAACAAGACACCTGCGCGGTCATTGTGTGGAATGGAGCACCGCTCTGCGTCGAAGTACCTAAATTTGTGGAACTCAAAGTCACCCAAACAGATCCCGGCGTGCGTGGTGACACGGCGCAAGGCGGCAGCAAACCCGCCACTTTAGAAACAGGCGCTATTGTGCGTGTGCCTTTATTTATTGAAGAAGGGGAAGTCATTCGCGTGGATACCCGCACAGGCGACTATATGTCGCGCGCAAAAGATGCCTAAGCTAACACATTGCGCTTACCTACGTGAGCGCAACAATTTCTATCAACAAATTCGACAATTTTTCCAAACACGTGACGTCTTGGAAGTGGAAACACCTACGCTTTCACAACACACTATCACTGATGTTTTTATTGATAGCTTTCAAACAACTTATTTTAACAACGACACTAAGACGCCTTATTTTTTGCAAACGTCTCCTGAATTTCACATGAAACGATTACTGGCAAACAATAGCGGCAGCATCTTTCAAATTTGCAAAGCTTTTCGAAATCAAGGCGAATTTGGGCATATGCATAATCCTGAATTCACCCTGCTCGAATGGTATCGCGTTGACTTTGATCATCACGATTTAATGCAGGAAGTCAGTGATCTTTTAGTTTTTTTATTAAATTGCGCTCCCGCAACAAAAATCAGTTATCAACTATTATTCGAAAACCATCTCAATATCCAGCCACACACGTGCGATGTCAACGCACTTAAAACCATCGCTGAAAAAAATAATTTACACATTGACGCCACCCATTTAAGTAAAGATGATTGGTTACAATTGTTATTAAGCCATCTGATTGAACCTCATCTAGGGTTTCATGCACCTGTCTTTATTTATGATTACCCTGCCACCCAAGCTGCACTCGCTAAAATAAGACAGGATCAATTTAATGTTGCAGAACGTTTTGAAGTGTATATAAACGGACAAGAAATCGGTAATGGTTTTCACGAACTCACTGATCCTCTGCTGCAATTACAGCGTTTTCAAGCAGATCAAAACACACGACGTCAACAAAATCGTTTCGTGCCTGAAATTGATGGGCGTTTTATGAAAGCCTTAGAAAGCGGGTTACCCCAGTGTGCAGGCATTGCAATGGGGCTTGACCGGTTATTCATGCTTAAAATGGGCGTTGAAACGATTCGGGAAGTGCTCCCCTTTGCATGGGATGAGGCTTAGGGTCCGCCATTTCCTCAACACATTCAGTCACTGAACATTGCTTCACAATACGTCCTTCTCGCATCACCAGTACTCGATGAGCCAAATAAGCCACCACACCCAAATCATGTGTAATCAGCAAATAACTTAATTGATGCTGCTCTTGCAGTTTTTCTAACAACGTTAAAATTTGCAATTGGATGGTCACATCCAATGCACTGGTTGGCTCATCTAAAATTAATAACTGTGGTTGTAGCGCCAACGCTCTTGCGATACAAATACGCTGTCTTTGACCACCTGAAAATTCATGCGGATAGCGCGTCTGTGCTTCCTTGGGTAATTCAACTTGTTCTAATAAATAATCGATTTTCTTTTGTCGTTCTGCGCGACTATTCACTTTATGTAATGCGTCCAAGCCTTCTGCAATAATATCACCGACTAACATGCGTGGATTGGTGGCTGAAAAAGGATCTTGAAAAACAATTTGCAAATTGGCACGCAACTTTCGAAGATCCGCAGCTTTTTGAATAGATAAATCTAAGCCAGAAAAAACAATTTTACCCGCGGTTGGTTTAATCAATTGCAATATGGTTTTTCCTGTGGTCGTTTTACCCGAACCAGAATCACCCATTAATGCAACGGTCTCGCCTTTAAATATCTCAAAGTTCACATCATCTACCGCTTTAACATCACCGACCTTACGCCTAAACACCCCTTTTCGTATGGGAAAATAAAGCTTTAAACCCTCGACAGCTAAAACGCAGTTTTTTTCTTTTAATGCTTCACGCCTGGCATTAAACGGCAATACCGCTTTAATTAATTGCTGACTATACTTTTCATTTGCGCCTATAAAAAAATCTTTCACGGTATTGGTTTCAACCAACTGGCCCTGTTGCATCACATAAAGACGATCGGCCATTTGACGAACAATCCGCAAATCATGACTAATAAATAAAACCGTCATATGACGTTCTTTTTGAATTTTTTTAATCAGCTCTACAATTTGTTGTTGAACTTTTACATCAACCGCAGTCGTTGGCTCATCAGCAATGAGTAAGGTTGGTTCACCCGCTAACGCCATCGCAATCATAGCTCGTTGACGCTGTCCTCCGGATAATTGATGTGCATAACTTTCCGCACAACGTTGTGGCTCTTGAATTCCCACTTCGTTTAATAAGGCAATAATTTTTTGCTGTCTTTCAAAAGCAGACAAACGCGTATGACGCAACAAAACTTCATTCATCTGCCAACCAATCGTTTTTACCGCATTAAAAGCAGACATGGCATCTTGAAAGACAATAGCAATTTCTTTTCCACGCAGCATTTGCATTTTTTTTTCAGAATAATCTAAAATATTTTTTTCTTGATATAACACCTGAGATTGCCAGCTGACTCTCGAAAAATTAGGTAGTAACTGTAATATTCCTAGAGCCGTTAAAGTTTTGCCACTCCCAGACTCTCCTACCAATGCGACACATTCACCTTTATTAATTTTGAGTGACATATTTTTCACATAGGCTCTGTAACCATGCTGCGTGATCAATTCGATAGTTAAGTGATTAATTTCAAGCAAAGCGGCCATTTATGAATTCATCCTCGGATCAAAAGCATCTCGCACTTTATCGGCAAACAAATTAAGCGCCAATACTAAAATAAACATAAAAATCATTGCTGCAATCAAAGGCCACCAAACCATAGGCTCACGCGCTAATTCCAAACGAGCACTATTAATCATATTACCCCAACTCATCGTAGTGGGATCTACGCCCACTCCGACATAAGATAAAACAGCTTCAGCCAAAACCAAACTGCTAAAATCTAGCACCATCGTGATAATTAAAATATGAAAAATATTGGGAAAAATATGTCTTAAAATAATTCTAGACTTTCGCACGCCCAACGATTTAGCGGCTGTGACAAAATCTAGCTCACGCAGTTTAAAAGTTTCCGCTCTTAATAAACGACATAACCCTGTCCAACTCATGACACCTAAAATGGCACAGAGCGCCAATAATCTTGCGTCGGCACGTGCTAGCAAAGTGGAAAACCATTCTGGATGCCGGTTAATAAATAATTGTAATGCTAATATCGAAGCTGAAATTAATAAGACACTGGGAATAGAGCTTAAAACGGTATAAGTAAACTGGATAATATCATCGACAATACCACCCAAAAATCCTGCCAACATGCCAAACAATAAAGCAAAAGGTAACATGATGACGGTTGTTAAGCTGCCGATTAATACACCCGTACGAATACTTTTAATGGTTTCATAAAAAACATCATCGCCAATTTTATCCGTGCCTAATACATGATATTGCTTTGACAATGCGTATAAAGCCCCCATGCCTATTGATAATACAATCACTGAAAGACAAAGACTGCGAGCTGCAATCAGACTATGCCCTTGCAACACCGATTGACACATCGCTTTAAAAGATATTTTTTTGACGCTTGAGCGCCAGTATAAACAAAGCACAATACACAAAATGCCAATCATTAGGCCACCGACTGCACCCAACATACTCCTAGAAATAATATGCCAAACTTGATCTGCCTCACCACTGGCTTGGTAAACATATTTCAACGGCGCAAAACCATTCACCACATCACCCGCAGCATTATTGAACACGGTCTTGCTATATAAGGTTGAGGCAAAAGGAGAGGAATAAGTCTTTTCGCTCACTTCACCCAGTGGAGAAAAGATCCAATCTAAAACGGATTGTACCGTATAAACTTGAGTGGTTTGTCCTTCTGCATACTGAAAATGAATAGAATCAAGTAAAGCAATGCCGACATAAACAAGCAGTATGACCAGACAAACAGCCGCCACGGGTGACGCCATCACTTGCAACCACGGCCGGCGCATCATGGCTTGCTGATTCAACCAAATAAAAGAGAGCCCTATTGCTAATAACAAAAACCAAAATAAAATATCCGAGCTTAAAATAACGATATGAATTGGCACACTAACTCCTTGTGACCACGCGCAGTCTATGCAATTTACTATCATATCCACTATCACACAACTGACGCATAAGGTTGCTTCCACAAAATGGTTACATTATTATCGCAAACCAGCCCATCGGAGCTTTCGCCATGACCGAACATTATGAATATATCAACCACAATGCACTAGAACAATGCATTGTCAATCAACATCCCTACCCTCATGCAGTCATTAAAAACTTTATTCGCCCTGATAAATTAGAGGGAATCTATCGAGATTTTCCTAACCTCGACGCAGGAGGGGTATTCAACTGCACCGATAACAACACCTTTGGTGAACTTGCCGCATTTATTCAAGAACTCAAAGACGAATCACTACGCCTTTGGCTAAACAAAAAATTCAATTTGAATTTAACTAATTTACCGACCATGACCACCTTGCGCGGTTATTCGCGTAAAAAAGATGGGCGAATTCATACAGACAGCAAAGACAAAGTGATCACCGCACTCATTTATCTCAACCCCACATGGACTGCTAAAACCGGTCAGTTACGACTACTAAACAGCCATAATATTGACGATGTGGTAGAAGAAGTGACGCCCAGCGCAGGCACCTGCGTCTTATTTAAAGTCACGGATAACTGCTGGCATGGTTACAAACGCTTTGAAGGTAGTCGTCGCTCTATCATGTTTAACTATTTAATCACTGACAAAGCCGCAAAACGACACAAATCCAGCCATTTTTTCTCCGCCAAAATAAAAAAACTTAAATCCATGCTGATGCCAGGATAATCCATGAGAGTATTACTGGTTAAATTAACCTCAATGGGAGATTTAATCCACGCTTTACCCGCATTGACTGATGCGATGCACGCCATACCCAACCTTGAGTTTGATTGGATTATTGATGAAGCTTTCGCAGAGGTTGCCACTTGGCATCCTGCCGTGAAAAATATTATAACTACAGCCCATCGTCGCTGGCGAAAAAACTGGACACAACACTGGCTATCCAAAGAAATCCCTAACAAAATAAAAAGTATTCGCCGCAAACAATATGATCTCATTATTGATGGTCAATCTAATTTAAAAGCAGGCATTGTCACTAGTTTATGCAAAGGCCCTAAAGCCGGATTAGACTGGCATTCGGCACGCGATGCTATTTGCTCTCTCGTGTATCAACATAAATATGCTATCGATAAACAATTACATGCTGTAACTCGCTTGCGTATATTATTTGCGAAAGCGCTTCACTACTCATTTAATCAAAATAATTTAGATTTCGGTATTGATCGAACGAAGCTACTCAAACCAACTTTTAATTTACCTCAACAGTATTTATTCTTCGTACACAATGCCAGCTGGGTGACTAAATTATGGCCCGAAAAATATTGGGAAACACTCATTCAAATGGCCACCCGCGAAGGTCACTCGGTTGTTTTACCTTGCGGTAATGATGAAGAAAAAGCGCGCGCTGAACGCTTGGCAACCATTGCACCTACCATGACAATCGCATTACCGAAACTCCCTTTATCGGAAGTGGCTTATATTGCCGCGCACGCCACAGCCGCTGTTTGCGTTGATACTGGCTTGAGTCACTTAGTTGGCGCGGTTGGTGTGCCATCGATTAATCTCTACGGCGCCACTGACTCCGGCTTAATTGGTGCTCCTGGCGAACGACAAATCTATCTACAAAGCGATTTTCCCTGCGCACCCTGCTACAAAGAGATCTGCCAATTTCAAGGGACATCCTCTGTAAAACCAGCTTGTTATGAACAGTTTTCTTCAGCCAAAGTCTGGAATCTCTTACAGACACTCACCAAACGCTAAAAACTCCCTGCCTTTTGCGAAAGGTTTACTATAATCGCTACAACACTCAACAAAGCGAGAGAAGACCATGAAAATTGTCACAGTTTTAGCAGGTTTATTATTGTTGCCAATAGGATTCGCCGCGACTGGTAACAATCAAGGCACAGAAACCAACTCCTCCAGAGAAATCATTACACCACTAAGCAACGAGTCTGGAGAAGCATCATTAAGAACGACCCCTAATCCTAACGACGTCACCGAGTCTTTAGACAACGAAACGCAACCATAAAACAGAATGCTTCTGACAACAGTTAAAAATGCCGCGAGATGACGAAACCTCAACTGAATGACCCGAAAATCAAATATTGACGAGGCCCTAGTCAGAAATTGAAGTTTTAGATTTCAGGTTGGGATGATACTGCGCGTGCTACGCTCACAATAAACATCAAATCGACCACTCTTACCCGTCAACTGGTAATCCGGTTTTTTACCTCCCAGAAAATCCGCCAATTTTGGCCGCTTTACAACCACTTTTTTTTGCGCTTTTTCTAACGCCAAATGAAATAACGCATCACAATCCCAATCCATGCCCACAATCTCACGAATCATTCGCAACTCTTTTTTAACGAGAGCCGATTTTTTTCGTTCGGGATACATAGGGTCTAAATAAATGACGTCATAGGTTGTCTCTGTCGTTTGCAAAAAATCAATCGCATCCATCTGTAATAATGTCCAATCTAATCTGACCAAACCCGAAGCTGCATAACGCTGCATGCCATCTTGTAATAATTCAAAGATTATTTTTGAACGCTCTAACATCAAAACCTTGCCACCCGCATGGGCCAACACAAAGGCATCGCGACCTAAACCTGCAGTGCAATCTAATATAGAAATAGGATTTTTTTTGTGGCAACCCACCGCTTTAATAATGAGTTCACCGCCACCGAACCGACGTCGATGGCCTTGTGTCCCTGCAATAAAATCAACATAGAGAGGCTTGAAATTTGAATCGTCTTTAACGATGAGTTGAAGCTTATCATCGAGTTTTTTAAGTTCAAAAGATTGCATAGCAATATAGTATTTAGTGAACCACTAACTGTGCTTCAATCTGATCAAAGAATGTTCCGCAAATATTCGTATCAAACAAATGATCCAATTCACGCACACCGGTTGGGCTAGTGACATTAATTTCTGTTAAATATTTTCCAATCACATCCAGCCCCACAAACAACAAACCTTTGTCACGCAACACAGGGCCTACCTCACTTGCAATCCAGTGATCATGCTCTGTCAGTTCACGCCCTTCGGCAGTGGCTCCTTTACCTAAGTTGCCGCGAAAATCTCGCACTGAAGGGATTCTCGCCAACGCATAAGGAATGGGTTCACCATTAATCAAAATAATTCTTTTATCACCTTCACTAATCGCCGGTAAAAATTGTTGCACCATCACCAGCTCTCGACCATGTCGGGTCATGTTTTCTGCAATAACATTAAAGTTAGGATCTTCTGCTTTAACTCTAAAAATGGAACTACCTGCATTACCATTGAGTGGTTTAATAATAATTTCTGATTCAGCACTGGCAAAATCTCTGATCAAATCAATTTGACTGGTTACTAATGATTTAGGACAACAGTGTGGAAACCAAGCCGTAAATAATTTCTCATTGGCATCTCGCAAGCTAGCAGGTTTATTCACTACTATACAGCCTTGTTGTTCTGCTTGTTCTAATAGATAAGTGAGAAAAATATAATCCATATCAAATGGCGGATCTTTTCGCATTAACACCACATCACATTCTGATAATGGCTGTACTTCGTAGTCAGTAATAAATTCATAATAATTTTCACGCGTATCTTGCACCTGGATTTTGCGCATTTTGGCCCAAATAATGCCGTCTTGTAACCACACATGAGTAGGATCAATAAACCGCACACTGCCATAACGCTGCTGCGCTTCTAGCAACAAGGCAAAGTCCGTGCTGGCCTGCGGTTTTATTTTATCGATTGGATCCATAATAATGGCTAGCTGCATTCTTTCATTACTCCTATTCATTGTCGTCACAGGGTTCAAATCCATTGGGTAAAACTTGTTTTAACTCACTTGCTGCAGCTAGCAACGCCAAACGCGCCACGACGCTATAAGCATAAAATCGGTTTACATTTTCCGCTGCATTCATATCAGGAATATGACACGGTTTCGAAAAAGCCAGTGGCACAAAATCCATACCTGGCGCATTTAAGTTTTCATTTGGACCACGTTTTTCATGTATGCGATAAAAACCACCCACGACATGTCGCCCTACACCATAAACAACAGGTTCTGCCACTACTTTTTCAGCACCTACCGTTTCAAAGCTATAAACACCTTCCTGAATAATGACTTTAGAAACGCTGCTTCCTCCTTTACTGGCCGACATATTCGTGCGCTGCTTACGATTGAGTGCTGCTAATTCTTTAGGATTTTTAATCATCATCACCGCCATACCATAAGTGCCCGCATCTGCTTTAACAAATAAAAAAGGCGGCTTATTAATATTGTATTCTTTATATTTCAATTGAATTTTTTGTATTAATTGGTCGGCACGGCCAATCAATTCATCGTTACCTTCTTTTTGCATAAAATCCAAACCGATACAATTGTCAAAATAAGGATGCACTAACCAAGGATCAATATTAATCACTTTAGCAAAATTTTCACACACAACTTGATAACACTCGAAATGGCCTGACTTAAGACGATTAGACCACCCCAATAAAGTCGGTGGTGTAATAATTTGCTTCAACCCTTTTAAAATTGCCGGCACACCATCAGACAAATCATTATTCAACAACACAAAACAGGGATAAAAATCATCTATACCAATTTGATCTCCCACACGCTTAATCGGTTTAATGGTCAACGAACGTGATGCATCTACTTGCACATGCTGCGGTGCTGTTAACTCAGGATTCACACTACCAATTTCAACTGCAAACCCTGCCTTTAATAAAAATTCGTACAAAGTGTAGAGACTTTTGAAATAGAACTGATTACGCGTATGGTTTTCTGGCACAATCAAAATACGCTTTATATTAGGACAAATTTCAGCGACCGTCGCCTGAATAGCTTGAATAACAAGCGGTGTCACATCGGGATTTAAATTATTAAATCCCGCAGGAAACAAATTAGTATCTACGGGAGCCAACTTAAACCCTGCATTGCGCAAATCAACCGAACCATAAAAAGCAGGAGGTGTTAATTGCCATTGCTCACGAAACCAAGTTTCAATGCTAAATTGATTCGCTAAAATTTGCTTTTCTAACGCTAACAACGGACCTTTCAAGGCCGTTTCCAGATGAGGAACTGTGCTTACATCGGCTGTCATTTTTTTCTTCTTATTTTTGATTGTTATTAACAAAATACTCTTTTCTCATCAATCTATTTGTATCGAACCATAGCACATAGTTTACACAGTTTATACTCTCCTCATCATTACACAGTTATTTATTCCCTAGCCCTAATAATTCGCCAAAATCAATAATACGATAAAAGTACGCATCTTCTTCAATGCTATCAATGACACCATTCACATGAACTAATATTGGCAATACTGCTATGCCTCGCGGCAAACTGATTCGCTTTATTTTCTCTTTGACTTCATCAATGACTTTTCTTTTCACTGGATTTTTACTGAACTTTATTTCAACCACATAAATCGTATTGAAACGTGTTTGAATCAAAAAATCAATTTGGCAACCTTTTTGTCGTGTTGTGGGGTGTTGAAAGAAGGGATTGTCAAAAACAATGGATTCTGGCTCAAGGTTTAAAATTTGATAAAGCAGGTGACGGTTATTTACAACCAAGTTTTCAAATTGAAGCCCCATCATAGTTTCCCAACCAGGGAGAGTGGTTAGGTTTAATTTTTCAATCCGTTTTTCTTCTATTTGTTTTTTCTTAGGCTCTATATATTTTAAGTAGAAGCGTATGTAATTGTCGCTGATTCGATATTGGCTAAGCTGCATCAGCTTGCCAGTTTTTAGAGACCAAGTGTAATCACGAGATACAAATCCAGCCTGGATTAAGTGATCCAAGTATTCGCTTAAACGGCCGCTTTTTGAATATTGGCTATTACTAGCAATCTGCTCATAGGTCATCGGGCCAGTGGCTAACCCGCAAATAACCTTTTTATAAATAGTGTCACGTTTTGCAAATAAATCATGAAAAATCTTGCTAAAGTCTTCCACCAAGACACCGCCTTTAGTAAAACATTGCCTTTTTATATTTTCATCAGCGGAATATTCTCCTTGAATTTGTTCCAGATACCAAGGAATGCCGCCGGTGATACTGAGTATTTTAAACTTTTCGTAGTTAGAAGATTTGAAACCTTGCTGTTCAAGCATTGTATTGCAGTCAGATAAAGGCAGGGGATCCAAACTGAGCACCCAAGAAATTCTGCCAAAAAAACCTGTGCTATTAATAATATTCTCTTCAATCCAGGTGGAGACCGAGCTACAGAGAATCAAGATTAATTTATTATTTTTTTTGAATTGATCATCCCAGGCATTTTTGAGCTTCCCTATAAAGGTTGGATCGCCGTCAGCCATCCAGGTGATTTCATCCAAAAAAACAATCACTCTGCCGACCGCTGTTTCTCGTGCCAATAGGCTGAATAGTTTGCTCCAGTCATCCGTCTGAATTTCTGGTAGACCTGTTTGTTGACTCAATTGCTGTGCAAATTCATTTCTTTGGTCTTGAGCTTTAATAGCCTCTACCGGTGGCAACCCACTAAATTTATAGAATTTATAGCGCTGAGCAAACTCATCCACCAATCGACTTTTACCGATTCTTCTGCGGCCTTTTATCACGATCAAACTGGATGTTTTTTTCTTTAAATAAGTAGATAGTTGAGCCAGTTCTTGTGAGCGACCAGTAAATATTTCTTTTTGCATGATACTGTGATTCCGAGTCGGTTATTTATCTCTAATTACCTAATGTTTCTTCGTTCGTGGGAAGTGCAATTGTATCTCCCACGAACAAAATGCTCAAGTTTTTTGGTTCGCAGGAGATACAATTGCACTTCCCACGAACAAAAATTATCGCTTACTTTGGTTCGCAGGAGATACAATTGCACCTCCCACGAACGAAAATTATCACTTACTTTGGTTCGCAGGAGATACAATTGCACCTCCCACGAACGAAAATTATCACTTACTTTGGTTCGCGAGAGATACCATTGCACTTCCCACGAACAAAAAATATCCTTTGCTTTTATTCATGAGAGATACACTGATACAGTCGGTCGCATAGGCTGTGCGCTGCAGAAATTGCCATCACCCATAACATCTGCAACAATGGCGCAAACAATGAGATCCCCCATGAAAAACTGGACTGGCAAGCTGGTTGGTGGCCTAATCGGCTTAATTATTTTTCCACCTTTAGGTTTATTAATAGGTGTGTTTTTAGGTCACATTTATGACAAACATTTTGCCAAACAAGGCTTCGGTCAAAATATATTTCGCACACAACAGGTCTTCTTCGATAGCACTTTTCTCATTATGGGACAGCTTGCCAAAGCCGACGGCCGTGTCAGTGAAAATGAAATTGCAGCAGCCAAACGCATCATGGGCTTTATGGGGCTCACACAAACTCGCAAAAAACTTGCGATCAAACTCTTTAACAAAGGGAAACAACCCGGGTTTAAAATAGACCCTCAACTACAGCTTCTCAAAACAACCTGCGCACATCGCCCCTCTTTACTACGAATTTTTTTAGACATACAGCTACAAGTCGCTTATGCAGATGGGGTCATAGCACCTGCCAAGCGACGTGTATTAGAGCATATTTGTCAACAACTGGGTGTCACTGGCAATTTTTCTCAATTTGAAGATCAATTCCGAACTGAACAAAATTATTACCATCATTCCAAGACCCATTTTTCAAGCACAACTTCATCAGGACTCGGGCCGGCCTATACTATTTTGAGCATCCCCGAATCCGCCACACACGCTGAAGTCAAAAAAGCCTATCGTAAAAAAATGAGCGAGCATCACCCAGATAAACTCATGGCCAAAGGTTTACCAGAAGATATGATTAAAATGGCAACCGAAAAAACACAACAAATCAAAAAAGCTTATGATCAAATTTGCCAGGCCAAAGGCTGGTCTTAATAAAGTTTTTTCGACAAATTCTTGCGCAACCCTGCGGTTAGCATGTACTCTATACCACTATATTGAGTCTGCTTAGATTGAGTGATAAATGAAGAAATCCCCATGGCATATTATTTGTGCGGCCGCGGCTTGCTTGGTCATGCCTAATGCGCAGGCCACCGATCTAATCGATGTTTATAATCAATCACTAGAAAGCGATCCTGTTTTCAAAGAAGCCGAAGCCCAGTGGTTATCCGCTAAAACCGCACTCCCCTTGGCACGCGCAGGCATATTTCCTCAAATTGACTTAGCCGGTAAATATAGCCACGGTTACAACCGTATCGATTCAACTGGGCAACAAGAAGTCAGTAACTGGAATTCACAAACCGGTTACGACATCAAATTGGTGCAACCTATCTTCAACTATCAAGCGTGGGAAAGCATCAGCGAAGCCAGTGCTAGCGTTAAATCAGCCACTGCACTCTATTTATCTAGCAGCCAAGTTTTAATGTCTCGAGTCGCTACCGCCTACTTTGAAGTACTGCGCGCCAATCAAACATTAAAATACACGCAGTCCGAAAAAAATACTTTATATCAAACACTCCAACAACAACAACAAGAATATCGAGTAGGATTAATTGCCATCACCGGTGTTTACAATGCACAGTCACAATACGACAGCATCGTAGCACTTGAAATTGCTAACCGAAACACGCTCAGCGACAGACTCGAAGACTTACGCGCCATCACAGGTAGGTATTACCCAGAACTATCCGGTTTAAAAAATAGAGTCCCACTCACTCGACCAGAACCCAGCAACATCAATGCCTGGGTTAATATTGCAGGTCAACATAATTATGGCATCCTCGCGCAGAAATATGCCGTGGTCGCCGCAAGAACCGATATCAAAGTGCAAGCATCAGGCAACTTCCCTACGTTATCACTGACCTCAAACTACAGTGGTATCGAAACACACGGCGGTACTTCACCTGGCTATGCTAATAGCTTTGACGTGGGTGCCGGCGTTGATTTCCCTATTTTTCAAGGGGGCGCGACTACCGCGAACACTGACAAAGCCCGCTACGACTTTTTAAATTCAAGCGCGACTCTGGAACAAACCTATCGCGACACACTAAACAATACTCGCCAAAGTTATATGAACGTCAGCGCATTAATTTACAAAATTAATGCCGATTTACAATCAATTAAATCAAAGCAAAATAATTTATCGGCTACTCGTGCTGGCTATAGAGTAGGCACACGTACCATGGTTGATGTGCTGCAAGCCATTCAAGAGCTCACAGAAGCACAAAAAGACTTCGCCAATGATCAATATGACTATATTTTAAGTACCGTGGCGCTCAAAGCTGATGCTGGGACGCTAAGTGTCGCAGATTTACAAAAAATTAATCTATGGCTTACGACTTCTTTAAAATTTGATACGGCCATTCGTGCAGAACTTAAAAACGTTTCAGTGAATCCCAATGCCAGCTTATCTAACTTTTCTGGACAGCGTGCTCACCAAAACCATCACACCCCTTATCAAACATCCCGTCACATCATACCGCCTAAACCACCGGCACCTAAGCTCGAGACGCGCACCTCGACTTCAACACAAGTTTCTTCCACACAGTCATTATCAAAAACGGATATGAAGCAATCTGTCACTACCGCCCAAAAAACCGTGTCAACGCAAAAGCAAATCACTTTGCCTGAACCTTTAAACGACCAAATCGATCAACAAACAAACACCCCTAACGACCAGATCAATCAACAAACAAGCACTCCTAACGACCAAGTCACTCATCACGATAATCAAGCAATCAGTACCCCTATGAAATTAGAAGAGCCGTTCCAAAGCAAGCAGGGCCAAACGGTCGTACAGGTTGAGGTACCTCAATCAACTGCGATGACCCCAGAAACGACTGTCGACAATACTCAATCTGCTTCAATGCCAACGATTCAATCAGGCAGTACTGGAACAACGACGCCTGCTCCAACAACAATGCCCTTAGATACCACTCAAACTCAAACCACTACGCCAGCTCCTGCTTCAACCACAGTGCCGATGAACACAACGCCCAGTGGCTCAACCTCGACAATCATTCCTGACGTTGTGACCGACACTCAAACTCAAGCGATTCAAAAAAGCACGACAGTAACACAGCCTGATACCGCAGTCTCATCAACGACACCTGATAATACAAACACAATCACCCCATCATCGACAAACACGCCTGAACAAAGCAAACAATTTTTAACTGACCCTAATGCGAATCTAAAACTAAAGCCAAGCAATATCGCGGCAAACTCACACTTCAGCATACAACTCTATGCCTCTCCCAAACTCGATCAGGCTCAACAATTTATCAAAACACACCACTTAAAAAATATCGCGCTTACCAGCACAACCAAAAATGGTCATATCTGGTATGAAATATTGTACGGCGAATATGCTAACTACAGCCAAGCTAAGCAAATGAAATCCCGCTTACCCAAAGAATTACAAACAAGTTGGATTAAACAAACTTAGCAAAAAAACGAGAAAGTTACTGTCTTTCCATCAACCTCACTTTTATAAAACATCAGCAAGTCGCAAATCCATATCTCGCTGCGTTTCATACGATTAGATTTAAAAGAGCTTGGCCCGAAAAAACCGAAGTGGAGCAGGCCCTCTATACAAATTTTTTGGTTCTTTGGAAATCGTCGTGATGTTGTAAAAGTGATATCGCGTCATTGCGAGCGAAGCAATCCAGAGGAAATCCTGTATTTTCTAGATTGCTTCGCTTGCCTATCGCAATGACAGCAAGAGTTAAAACCACGGGCATTCCGGAGCTTATACACAACCACGATGACTTCGACTAAAACAGCGAGCACACAGAAATAGTCTTAACCATTCCTGCATGCGTGCTATTCTGGTCGCGAATTCGCTTAAGAGGTTGACTATGCAGAGAATTTATAGTGCGGTATTAAAGCAACATCTTGAAAAAAATCACCAAATGGCGTTTCTTTCAGGCCCAAGGCAGGTAGGCAAGACGACAATATCCATTCAAATTGCTAATGCTGTAGAGCATAGCAAAAGCTTAAACTGGGATATTACCAAGGATAGAGCTCTCATTTTGGGTAGTGTGGAAGGCGTTATTGATGGGCTGCCAATAGATGCGCTCATGGAAACTCAACCATTATTAATCTTCGATGAAATTCATAAATATGATGAATGGAAAAATTACTTAAAAGGTTTTATTGATCAATACAAAGCTAAGCTCGATATCATCGTCACTGGCAGTGCAAAACTGAATGTTGTTCGGCGAGGTGGTGACAGTCTGATGGGACGTTATTTTTTGTATAGAATTCATCCCGTGTCAGTCAGAGAACTGCTCTCAACAAAATTGGTTGAAAATGAAATTAGCCCGCCAAAAAAAATCACGGATGAACAGTTTGATGCGTTGGTCAATTTTGGCGGTTTTCCAGAACCGTTTACAAAGCAAGATAAGCATTTTTATAATCAATGGCAATCATTGCGACAAGAACAAATGCTTAAGGAAGATATTTTTACTGGGGAAAAAATTCAAAACCTTTCTCAATTACAAGTCCTAGCCGAGCTATTAAAACATCAAGTAGGTGGACAGGTTCGATTTTCAGAATTAGCTAAAAAAGTGAGGGTAGCAGATACCACTATTCGTCGTTGGATGACTATTTTAGAGACCTATTATTATTGTTTTTCCATTAAGCCATACACAAAAAATGTTGCCCGCTCACTCATTAAGGAGCCGAAAATATTTTTATGGGATTGGTCCGTTGTACCTAATCAAGGTGCTAAAGTAGAAAACTTTATTGCTAGTCACTTGCTAAAGGCAGTGCAATATTGGACAGACTTAGGTTTCGGTCATTATGATTTATTTTATCTTCGCGACAAAGACAAGCATGAAGTTGATTTTTTAATTACCAAAGATAATAAACCATGGATTTTGATCGAAGTAAAAAGTAGTGCCCAAGAAAAATTAAGTAAAAATCTTTTGTACTTCCAAGAGCAAATTAAAGCCTCTCACGTGTTTCAACTCGCTTTTGATATGCCTTATGTTGATATTGATTGCTTTATTGCAACGGCGCCAGTCATTGTGTCAGCACGAACATTCTTATCACAATTGATTTAGCGATTGAAAACATTCTGACGAATTGAATCAAATCAATTGGTACCGAAGTATATACTGCGCGCGATCACAAATTTAAGTTTTGATCTTCCATCTTGGGATCATCTTGAAAGTATGTTGACTCAAAAAAATCCTCATGGAGGCCTGCTCCACTCCGGTTTTTTCGGGTCAACATACTTTAAACCTAACCCACAATCTGAAATCCAAAACTTAAATTTGTGATCGCGCGCAGTATAGTAAAAAATAGACAGGAATTAAGTCGTTGCCTCATATTAACTGTTACCGATCAAGCGTAACCGACAAGCACACAATATAAACCGTCTCACACGTCATAAACACCAACTGAGCGGTACAGACAAACCAAAAACTCTCAATTGCTCTGCGGCGCACCCATTATCAAGACTAAATAACTGGAAATGCCGCAGAAACCATCTGCTTTACATCACTCACTTTGATGTTATTAGCGTGGCATAAAAGGAGGTGAGTATTTAAACGATCTCCCTATCGCTATTATACTCATCCTCAAATCGAGTAATTTTCTGAATAATGTTATTCCATTTTACGACGTCACCATAAAACATGGGTTGCATCTTATCATAATCGTCTTCTAGTAATTTTAATGTTTGTTTATTAGGGGATAGTAAAAGTGTGCCTTTGGTTGCAGTATCGTAATTAACCCAGCCTGCACGAAAGTAGATTTTTTTATGTCGAGAGACGTGTGCAAGCAGTTCAGGATTGCTTGTCGCTATACCCTTTACGCTAGATTGAAGCAACTTGTAAAAATCAAAATAATGCCGAGATTGTCGAACTGGTAGTGTTTTATCATCTGGCCAATGGGCATACATATGCAGGATTGTAGCTTTTTCCCAGAAGGTTCTTTCAGCAGCTAATGTTTTTATTTGTGTGTCCCGCTCAGTTAAAGTGCCTGGAATAAGCTCTTCTACAAAGGGTGTAATGCTGCATATATTTGTAGGATTGCCTGCACCTCGTGCACCCAGTTCAATTTTAACAGTGGGTTGCACATAGCTGCTATAAATATTCTGCTGTTGCGTAGGATAATAAAATAAGATTGACTGCCCATCTTTATCGGCAGAATCGAGTTCAAGTCTCCAGGGAGCGTCGATAGACTTCAGTGATCGTGTAATGCTTTGATTAAGGTGATTGATAAGCTTGGATCCAACGAATTTTCTGCAAGCGCTAGACAGCTCTTTAATGAGCGCCTGTTGTTTTTTACTCGATGGTGCTGTTTCAGGATCACGATCGTGACTATACCCGAGATAGACCTTGTCGATGGATATATCGATATCTTCCGAGAAGCGCTCTATAACGTTATAAGCTTTAGACAGTGAAGTCCCACCTTTAAAAATCAGATGTTGTCCGATGTCTGCTAAGTTGAATAACTGCTTCAATGTCCAACAGACCCAAAAATCTTTTTCAATAATTTGTTTTGAGAGCCCTTTTCTGTCAGCAGCAAGTTCGAAATATGCTTGTTTGTCTGCTTCAGAGCGCCTTGCGAATTGGTCCAATTTACTCTTCGATAATTTGTGTTTTGATCAATTTAGCAACCCAAGCAGGGGCCAAGTGAGCGTTACGTTTAAGTTCGGCAATATCGTTGGTTGATAAGCGCTGTTTTAATTGAGATAACTGTTCGTCATTTATTTGGTTTTTACCGATATATTTGACTGCCTGAATCACTAAACCGCTAATACTGTCAGCCGTTGCCATATTTTTTGGCGTTGTTGTTTTGAAAATGATAGCTTGGTTGCCAATTTTTATTTGCTTTGATGCGCCATCAGTTAACATGATGATCTTGGCAGGTACTTGCTCGCTTAAGCCGA
>Ga0155588_1021_pt2 | contig 32841 bp, 25 predicted proteins | sample RifCSPhighO2_12_FD_107245 | JGI IMG/M metagenome (GOLD analysis project Ga0155588, IMG submission 107245) | Gammaproteobacteria bacterium RIFCSPHIGHO2_12_FULL_41_15
GATGTATCACTCTCTCGCTAAATTAAAAGCACTGCCCGACGAGACAAAAATTTACTGCACGCATGAATACACGTATTCAAACCTGCTATTTGCCAAAACAGTAGAACCCACGAACTCAGCCGTTAGTGATTATTTACAACGGATTAAAAACACGCCCCCTCCTTCATTACCCTCTCGCATTGGCTTTGAAAAACGCATTAATCCATTTTTGCGATGTGATCAAGAAAGCGTGCGAGAAGCAGCTGCCCAACATGCGGGTCGAGCGCTAAAAAATGACATTGAGGTGTTTGCTGAACTGCGTGCTTGGAAAGATGGGTTTCGAGGTTAGCTCCTTGCGCAAGCGAACAGCCAGCTGCATCACACAATTCCACTATACTGCGCGCAGTCACAAATTTAAGTTTTGAATTTCAGATTGTGGGTTAGGTTTAAAGGATTTTGACCCGAAAAAACCAGAGTAGGGTAGGCCCTCCATGAGGATTTTTTCGGGGCAAAATACTTTAAAGATGACCCCAAGATGGAAGATCAAAACTTAAATTTGTGACCGCGCGCAGTATATCAAGCAAAGTAAGGTTTACACATCTGATGCGTAGCTCTCTACAATACATTCGGACTGTACCGGTGTCGGTCGCTAATCAAGTGCACATGGCTTCTATGGCTGTAAAACTCGCCAATGAATCTGTTAGTCATCCGCATTGCGTTTCGCTTCGCTGTAGACTGATCATTCTGTGTGATTGAAAAACACAGAATAATATTTAAAACTAAAGGCTTTTAATAGGACGCCCCTGGGTTCGGATCAGAGGGTAGTATTTGATTAATGCATTGTGTGATATGTTTATACTGCGCGCGGTATAGCGGTACTTTACTCTACTGCAATGGGTATTCTATCACTCATTTTTTAGGAGAATTTCAAATGGCATGGAAGCCTATTGTACTCGGCTGCTTCGCAATCTCTTTTGTATTAGCACCCGTTTTAGCAACCCCACTCACTTCAACTCGTCGCATTCTGCCGCCTAATCAGGTCAGAACATACTATCACCCTAACAATCAGTTATATTACACGGCTGTTAATGCGGGTATCGGGAATAATACGCATTTAGCGGTTGTGGATATAGGATCACCTTATTTAATGTTTCTGACTAAAAAAACAGATTGCCCTCAATGCCATTACCCTCCTTTTTTTAATACGGCAGAATATGTTTTCAATGCACCAATAGGCTATAAGGAAATAAATAAACCGCTACCTATCAATACTGGCTCTGGTCAAGCCAAGGCTATTATGGCTCAAGGTCAAGTCAGCGTAGCAGGTTATCCTCCCATCGATACGACCAGCTTGCTATTTTTACAAGGACGCATACCCAGTATTTTTGGCATGGCATTTCCTCACCCTATTGAAAATCGAAAAAAAAGTTGGCCATATCCGAATAATTTTTTTGATGCATTGAGAGAAAAATATCCTGTTGAGAATACCCTTTCATTTTTATTCTGTAAAAACAGCCCTAAATCGCATTATACAATGGGAGGGATTGATCCAAATATTCCTAAAGACAAAATTCGCTATACCAAACAAGTCGCGAGTGGCGTGCATTATCAAACGCTCACTGAATCAATTCATTTAGGTAGTGAAAATTTAGGGCATATCAATTATGGTTATCTCACACAATATGACACGGGGTTTAATCAGATGAGCTTAGAATATTTTTTGTATCAAAAATTTATTCGAGCTTTTCGATTAGCTGCGATCAAGGCTCGAATCAGGATGCCTGATTTAATGCATGTCCCAGAAGGTAAAGCGCGTATTATTCAACTGACGCCCACACAAGTTGAGCATTTACCTAGTTTAAATTTTACTTTTAAAGATATGTACAATGGGAAATTATTTATAGTATCCATTCCAGCGAAACATTACTTAAAAAAACTACCCAACATGGTCAATGCCTATATTTTGATTGTAAAAGAATTGACTAACCCGATTTTCGATAAACTCAATCTTCACACGATGTCCAAACCCAAAATTGTTTTAGGTTTGCCACTCTTTGAAAGTCAATATGTGGTCATTAAACGTGGTACGTTTACAGAAAATTATCGGGGTGCGGGGATTGGGTTTTATCCAAATGAGGGGCTGTGTTAGAGCGGTGCTGTTGAGCCGCTGTTAACCCGCTTACGTTGTGCGCGGTACTGTGTCCTGCGGATGCTTGACTGTCTACAACACCTCTGCACTTTGCGGCTGACTGCCCGCAAACAAAGTGCGCGGCACTCTGCACTGCGGGTACCGCTTTCGAGCAGCACTGTGACCTATTGATGATTATCACTGACGTTGTTCGCAGTATCATTCACCGATGACGTTGCATGTTTATCTCTATTACGTGCTAGCAATACGTACATGGATGGCACAACAAATAATGTAAACAGTGTGCCAATCGTCATTCCACTAGCAATCACCACGCCAATATCAAATCGACTGTGAGAACCTGCTCCCGTAGCCAGCAATAAAGGTAATACGCCTAATACCATTGATGCTGTCGTCATTAAAATAGGTCGCAAACGAATTGCGCAAGCCTTTTCAATCGCGGCTGCTTTGGAAAGCCCTTCCTCTTCTTGCAACTGATTGGCAAATTCGACCATCAAAATACCATGCTTACTAATGAGGCCAATTAAAGTAATTAAACCAATTTTGGTATAAATATTTAAGGTAGCAAATCCCCACTGCATAAAAGTTAATGCCCCGAAAGCCGACATGATAAAGGCGACCAAAATAATTAACGGATCACGGAAACTTTCAAACTGCGCTGCTAATACCAAAAAAATCACAATCAATGAAAACATCATTGTCAGCATTAACGCATTACCTTCCGTCATAAATTGTCGCGCCTGACCCGAGAAATCGTAAGTCATACCTTGTGGCATATATTTTTTAGCTTCTTTGACTAAATAATTTAATACCTGACCTGCTGTATTAGGTGGCATGGCCATACCTTGCAGTGTCGCTGAATTGAGTTGTTGAAAACGGGGCAAACTACTGGGTATCACAGTCTGCTTAAAACTAACCAATGTTGAAATAGGTATCAATCGACCACTGGCTGTTCGAATATTAATTTTTTCAATAGCGTCCGGGTTAAAACGATCATCTTGACTGACTTGTGGAATCACTTTATAGCTACGACCCTGCATACTAAAGAGATTGATATAATTTCCCCCGAGCGCTGCTGCAATACTATCGGCAATATCTTGCATCGACACACCGAGTTCCGCTGCTTTATCACGATCCACTGTAAAACTGAGTTCAGGTTTATTAAATTTAAGGTCGTAATCTGTAAAAATAAATTGGCCACTTTTATCAGCATCGGCCTTAATTTTTTCCATGACGTTGGCCAGGGTTTTATAATCACCCGTTGATGTCAGTACAAACTGAACTGGTAAAGCCCCCATTTCTCCAGAAGGTAAGGATGGCAAACCAAACGCCACTGACTGCAAGCCGGCAATATTACTGATATCTTGATTGACTTGCATTAATACCGCTTGTTGACTGCGTTTACGCTCATTCCAAGGCTTTAACATAAGCCCCGAAATCACATTATTGACATCACCTGCGCCATTAATGGTGAAATAGTCATTGGTTTCAGGGATGGATTTAAAAATTGCATTTAATTCGTTAGAAAATTTTTCAGTATAGTTAATATTGGCATATTGCGGTGCTGTCGAAGATATAAAAATAGCCGATTGATCTTCATCAGGTGCCAGTTCATTCGGTGTAAACATCCACAGCACTACGGTTAGCAGGAATATGACGCTCGAAAATAAATAAACGGCTGGCCTGACTGCGAGAGTGGCATGCAATGCTTTTTGATAAACCGTTTTTAGCCGTCCAAAAAAAGCATCGATTAAATGCACAAAGCGTTGTTTACCGATATCAGCCGACAATAATTTAGAACACAACATCGGTGAAAGCGTCAAGGCGACGACGCCTGAAACAATCACCGTTGCCGCCAACGTAAAAGCAAATTCTTTAAAAAGCGCACCCGTTAAACCCGACATAAAACCAATGGGCGCATATACTGCGGCTAGCGTAATGGTCATGGTAATCACGGGCGTTGCAATTTCGCGCGCACCTTGCAATGCCGCTTGTTTAGGCAACATGCCTGCCTCAATGTGTCGATAAATATTTTCAACGACCACAATGGCGTCATCAACCACCATACCAATAGCAAGCACCAACGCGAGTAAAGTCAGCAGATTGATAGAGTAACCCAAAGCAAACATGAGCGACATCACACCCACTAAAGACAAAGGAATGGCTAAAATAGGAATGATAACGGTACGTAACGAGCCCAAGAAAAGAAAAATAACCGCAATGACAATGAGTGTTGCTTCAACAATCGTTTCCAAAACTTCGCGAATAGAAGAACGAATATACATTGTCGAATCATGCGCAACACTCAATGTGAGCGATGGAGGAAAACTAGACTCAAGGTTAGGCAATATTTTTCTAACATCGCTAATCACTGTCAGTGGATTAGCGGTAGGCGTTGCCATAATGCCCATAAAAACGGCTTGTTGACCATTGAAACTGACAGAGGAATCATAGTCTTCTGATCCCAATTCAATACGAGCTACATCATTCAATCGAACCAATGAGCCCCCATTATTTTTCACCACAACCTGCTGGAATTGCGATGGATCGCGAATATCGGTGTGCATATCCACACTATAAGCAACATATTCACCTTTGGTTTTACCCGCTGTGGACTGATAGTTGTTTTTTTGCAAAGCGGCTGCCACGTCTGCAGGTGTCACACCCAACGCCGTCATTTTTTCAGTATTTAACCAAATGCGCATAGCATAAGTGCTACCACCTAAAATTTGGGCTTGCGCTACACCCTGGACGGATTCAACTTTGGGTTGTACAACACGCGAAACATAATCGGTGATTTGCTGTGGTGTCATCTGATTACTGTTGAAAGAAAGATACATCAGTGCAATCGTAGCGCCGGTATCTTTTTCGATAACCGGCTGTTGGCTAGCACGCGGCAAATCACCTTTGGCTTCAGCCACTTTAGCCATAATATTGGTAAAAGCCGTTTCAGGACTAAAATTAAGCTTAATATAGGCTTTAATGGTGCTCATACCATCCGTACTAGAGGAGACCAAATAGTCGATACCATCAGCACTCGCCACCGATTTTTCCAGTGGCGTGGTCACAAAACCTTGGACAACTTCAGAGCTAGCACCTGGATACACTGTATTAATAGTGATAACGGTATTTTTCATTTCTGGAAACTGGCGTACTTGTAAATAATCAAGTGATCGCAAGCCCACTAAAAAAATTAACAAGCTAATAACAGTTGCTAAAACCGGTCTTTTGATAAAAATATCGGTGAATTTTTTTTTCATTAAACTTGTACTTTATTATTGATTCGAATGACATCGTTGTTATGTAGCTTTTGTTGACCTGAAGTTACAACCCAATCCCCTACTTTTAAACCTTTTAAAATTGAAACTTCACTACCTTGACGCAGACCAACAGAAATAAATTGCTCTGTCACTCTGTAGGTGAGATCGGGATTTGCTTTAACGTCAGTCGTTGCTTCTGTCACTGTAGCGGGTTTTGTTTTAGCAACGGTCGCGACTTCTGTACCTGCTGAAGACTTTGCTGTCGGTGCAGAGGTTACCGGTTGTTGATTAACAACATAGACGGCATCACCATAAAGACTATAGCTCACTGCTGTTTCTGGAATAACCATCACTCGTTGATGCTGTTTAAGCTGCACACTCACATTGGCAAAAATACCTGGATAAAGCCGCAGATCTTTATTTGGGATGGTTGCTTGCACTTCGATATTACGGGTTTGATCATCTACTTCGGCATTAATCGCCGTAATGCGACCCACGAATTGTTCACCTTTGTAAGTATCAACAGTCGCAGTCACAGATTGTCCTACTTGCACAACACTGAGATCTTGTTCTGGCAGAAAGAACTGCAAATAAAGAGGATTCATAGACTGTAATGAAACGATGGCTTGACCCGGCGTTACATATTCACCCAGATTGATTTTACGGATACCGATTTTACCGGCGAATGGTGCTCGAACCAGTTTTTCAGAAATCGCATGTTGAGCATTAGCGACATCGGCCTTTGCAGATTCCAGAGCGGCTTTGGCTTGATCCAAAGCAATTTTAGAAGTGGCGTGTTCAGTCAATAATTCGGTTTGCTGTTCGTAGCTCACCGTTTTTAATTGTAGTTGTGCTAAAGCACTCCGTAAATTTTGCTGATCAGTACTATCATCTAATTGCACTAACGGCTGATCTGCAGAAACAATTTTACCCGACTGGAATAATATTTTGGTCACAGTACCAGGTACTTCAGGACTAACATTCACACCATTAACCGCTTGAAGAGTTCCCACTGCAGAAAGCGAAGGCTGCCATGCTTTAGATTCTACTTTAGCAACCGTCACTGCTGGTGCCGGAGGCGCCATATGTGCAAACTTTTTAGTCATCGTAATAATATTGTAAATAGTATGAAAGGCAATGATGCCAATGATCAGCACCAAAACGGCAACCACAATTAAAATGGCCCGAGTCATTGATTTGGACATGAGGAACTCCCAACAAACGACCGATTATATACAAAGAGAGGGCGTTAAAACAACACAAACAGTATCGCGCAACGTGAGTAGCAATTGGTTGCCGCTTACGTTGTGCGCGGTACGGTTTTCTTCTGAGGCTGGCCTATCTGCTGATATCTAGCGCTATACCAATGCGCTGCACTCTAAAGCATTTGGCCGCTTACGTTGTGCGCGGTACGGTTTTCTATTGAGGCTGGCTTATCTGCTGATATCTAGTGCTATACCAAATCCTGTAGAGTGCAGTTGAGGCGAGACGGGATACAAAAAAAAACAGGCCGAAGCCTGTTTTAAACCCAAAAGAGGTAGAACCTCTTAACTGATTTTGATTAAGCATTAAAACGATATAAAACGTCTAAGCTTAGGTAATCAGTGGGGGCTGGGTTAGAGTGGGTATAATTCTCACCCGCTGTAGAACTATGAGCAACAGTTATCACATTATTTCTAGCATGTGATGGGCCAACATAGGTATAGGTTCCACGGATAGCAAATTGATTGAAATCAAATTGTAAACCTGCACCAGAAGCGAGAGCAAACTGATGATTTTTCCATGAAGTAGTAGTTGAAGTAGTTGCTGAATCAAGTCTAAAAGTGTCAACACCTTTAGATTGAGTGTATGCCAAACCACCAAAAACAAAAGGTGAAAACCAATCAAAAATTGGCAATCTAGCGGTACCATACAAATGGATATTCCATTGATCGCTTAGCTTCAAAGAACCAACACCAGTACCTGTATGAAAAGACGTATTACCTGTATTGGTAGTACCATAGGTAGAATTACCAACATAACTAAAACCACCTTCAAACCCAAAATGACGAGTGACTTCGATACCCGCGAAAATTTCACCACCAATATCTTTTGAGTTTAAATCATAATTGATACCACCATTAGGCGCAGAACTATCTGTAAAAGTGTAATTATCAGTAAAATTAGCTGGGTAAGTAATACCAGCACCAACATAATAGTCCATACCAGCAGGTACATGACTTTCAGCGAAAGCGCCTGTCGTTAAAGCAATAGATGCTCCAGACAACAAAGCTAAGTAAGTTTTATTCATGAATAACTCCCTTTAAATTTTGTTTTGTCATAAACCAGGCCATATTAACGCGGGTTAATAAAAGATGCAAATTTTTTCTTTCTAAATTATGTTGATAGCTTGGTTTGGTTCTAAATCTAAGCCAAATTTGCTGTGTAACACTCTAGCGCCCTGCTCTAAACACGCTTCATCGATCAGTGCAGAAATTTTAATTTCTGACGTAGATATCATAAAAACAGGGATATTTTCACTTTCCAACGCTGAAAACATCATCGCACCCACATTGGCATGATTACGCAATCCAACACCAATTAAAGACAATTTAGCCACTTTATCACTGGCTATCACAGCACTGGCAGATAACTTTTGTTGTAAATGATTCGCTATGGCTTTCGCTTCCAGATAATCATCGCTTTGCACAGTAAAACTAAAATCGATGACAGTATCCACCTGTGAAGCATTTTGAATAATCATATCGACATGAATATTGGCATCACTCAATGCTTGCAAAATAGTACTGACTGAAAGATATCGCACCGGAATGCCCGTAATAGTAATTCGGGCTTGATGTCTATCGAAAGCGACGCCTGAGACTAATGGTTGTTCCACACTTTGCTCCTCCGTTATTAATGTACCTTCACCTTTTGAATAACTCGACAACACTCTGATCGGTACTGCATATTTACTCGCAAATTCAACCGCACGTATCTGCAAAACTTTAGCACCAAGACTCGCCATTTCTAGCATGGCTTCATAAGTTAATTGACTGATGCGTCGTGCTTTAGGCACTACTCTGGGATCTGAAGTGTAAACACCATCGACATCCGTATAAATAAGACATTCATCCGCTCGCATCGCCGCTGCAATTGCGACAGCCGAAGTATCAGATCCTCCACGCCCAAGCGTTGTAATTTCACCTCGATTAGAAACTCCTTGGAAACCTGCAACGATAGGGATGGTACCCGCTAATAAATATTGATTCAGTAAATCACAATCAATCTGCTGAATACGCGCCTTCGAATGCGAATCGTTAGTCAACACTTTGAGCTGCCAACCTAAAAGAGAAACAGCATCATGCCCCATTCCTTGCAGAGCCATCGCTAATAATGCAGAAGATTTTTGCTCGCCAGACGCCAAAAGAACATCGTAATCTCGCTTAGAAGCTTTGGGATTAAGCCGTTGACTCAGCTGTAACAACTGATCTGTTTCGCCATACATTGCCGAAACTACAATGACTACCTGATGCCCTTGCTCTTTTGTATTAATAATAATGCGAGCAACTGCTTGCAGACGTTCCAGATTGGCAACAGAGCTGCCACCAAATTTTTGTATTAATAGTGCCATAAAGATCCTTAAAGGCTATTCACCCAATCTATTCAACACATAGCTCTCAGCAATTTTCAAGGCCTTCGTCAACTCAGCGGGATTCTCGCCGGCCCCCTGTGCCATATCAGGTCGACCACCACCCTTACCGGCTAACAAATTCGTCGCCTGTTGTAATACATCCGGAGCTTTAATTTTATCCGTGATATTTTGACTCACACCGGATATCAACTGCACTTTACCCGACACTTTCGTTGCCAACAGCACCACTGATTTATCATATTTCGATTTAATATCATCCACCCAGTGACGCAGTGTTTCTCGATCCGCATCAATCACTTCTTCAATTAAAACGTGCACATCAGCAACATTTTTTATTTTAGATAACAAATCATCCGACCCTTTTTTGGCGAGCTCACTCTTAACCTGCTTTAATTGCTTTTGCATTGCTTGCGACTCTTGCAAAACAGATTGTAATTTTTCAGGCAGTTTTTTAATACTGACTTTCAACTGCAACGCCATTTCATATAAGGTTTTCTCTCTAGTCGCCATAAAATCAATGGCTGCTTGACCTGTGACCGCTTCAATTCGACGGATACCCGCGGCAGCAGCCGCTTGACTCACAATTTTAAACAAACCAATATCACCTGTTTGTGAAACATGAGTGCCCCCACAAGCTTCCACTGAAAACGATCCCATCGTTAACACACGAACTTCATCGCCATATTTCTCACCAAACAACATGACAACACCACGATCCTTAGCACTATTTGTCGGCAATACATCTGTCTTCACTACAACATTTTCACGAACATAATGATTCACCAAATTCTCAATGGCTTGCAATTGTTCAAAGCTCACTGGCCCTTCATGCGTAAAATCCAATCGCAAACGATCCGCAGAAACACATGAACCACTCTGTTCTACCTGTGAACCCAAAAGAGATTTGAGCGCAGCATGCAGTAAATGTGTCGCAGAATGATTGCGTGCAATGTCGGCGCGCTCCACCTCAACTGCTGCATGAATGACAGCACCTGGCAACAAAACACCTTCTTCAAGCACACCAAAATGCAAAATACTGTTCCCATGTTTTTGTGTATCCGTCACAACAAAACGCAAATCTTGCCCAAACAACAAACCCTTATCACCGACTTGCCCACCTGATTCTGCGTAGAATGGTGTTCTGTCAAGTACGACAATACCCTGCTCTCCTACGACTAATTGTTGAGTTCTGCCTGATTCAGTATAAAGCTCAACCACCTTGGCTTGCGCACTCAAAGTCTCATAACCTAAAAACTCTGAAACGACAGTCATCTCAGGTAGCGCATTGTAATCGACATGAAATTGACTCGCTTGTTTAGAAAGCGTGCGTTGCTTTTGCATACAGGCCTCAAAACCTTTTCTATCTAAGTGAATCGATTTTTCACGTAAGATATCGGCGGTTAAATCGGGCGGGAAACCATAGGTATCATATAACTTAAAAATCACGGCTCCTGGCAAAACAGTTCCAGTTAAATTTTCAATTTCTTGATCTAAAATTTTTAAGCCATTATGTAGTGTTTCTGCAAATTGCTTTTCTTCATGCAGAATGATTTGCTCAATATAAGACTGACGCTCACGCAATTCTGGATAAGTTTCTCCCATTTCCTTTGCTAATGCTGACACTAACCGTGAAAAAAAGGGGTTTTCTTGACCTAGTTTGTATCCATGGCGCACAGCGCGTCGAATAATACGTCGCAGCACATAACCCCTACCTTCATTACCCGGCACGACACCATCTAGTATTAAAAAACTCACTGAACGAATATGATCAACAATCACTCGCATGGATTGCGCCTTTAAATCATCAACGCCAATAATTTGACTTAGCGCTTTAAGCAACACTTGGAAGCTATCAATCTCATAATTACTATGCACACCCTGCAAAACAGCGGCAATTCGTTCAAGCCCCATGCCAGTATCAACACAAGGTTTGGGCAGCGCTGCCATTTGACCATTAGCATCGCGGTTGTATTGCATAAAAACCAAGTTCCAGATTTCTATATAGCGGTCACCATCTTCATCAGGACTGCCAGGTGGGCCACCTGCAACCTCTGGACCATGGTCATAAAAAATTTCAGTACAAGGTCCGCAAGGACCCGTCTCGCCCATTGACCAAAAATTATCTTTTTCACCACAACGTGAAAATTGCTTAGGATCAATTTTTATTTCATTCAGCCAAATATGCTCACTTTCTTTATCTTCATGAAAAACGGTCACCCATAATTTTTCTGGCGGAATACTGAGTTCTTTTGTTAAAAAGTTCCAAGCAAAAGCAATCGCTTTTTGTTTGAAATAGTCTCCAAAACTAAAATTACCCAACATCTCAAAAAAAGTATGATGCCGTGCTGTATAACCTACATTTTCAAGATCATTATGCTTACCACCCGCTCGAACACATTTTTGCGAAGAAGTGGCTTTACTGTAATCACGCTTATCTAAACCGAGAAAGACATTCTTAAATTGAACCATGCCAGCATTAACAAATAACAAGGTGGGATCATTGTCAGGAATCAGTGAGCTACTAGGCACTAATGCATGTTGATGTTCACAGAAATAATTTAAAAATCGAGTTCGAATTTGATTGGTAGATAAAAATTGCATTCTATTTTCTTCTTATGTATCTATTTTTTGTAAAATAATTTTATTTATTAAAGAAAAGTCAAAACCCCGACTCTGTAAAAAACGGGCTTGCTTTTGATGCTCTGCCGCTGTTGCTGGTATTTTTCTATATTTTTTTTGCCAAACAATTTGCAATTGTTCCAGCCAAAACACATCATCATTACTCACTGTATTCGCAATGATAGATTCTGCTATGCCTTGCTGCTTTAAATCATACTTAATTTTTAAAGGCCCATAGCCCGCTGAAATTTTTGCACGACACCAAGCTTCTGTGTAACGTTGATCGCTCTGCAACCCTTGTTCAATAAGCTGTAACATAACCTCGTTAATTTTCGTTTCGGCGTAACCTTTTTTGGCAAGTTTACGCCGAAGCTCTTTTTCACTGTGTTCACGTATAACCAACCAACGCATCGCTTGAGCAAAAACACTCTCCATCACACAGCTACTCCCGAGAATTGTAGACCTTATTATTCTACAGTCTCATCCATGGCTTTCACGGATGCTGACGTATCGGGTAACTTAACTTGACTTGCCATCAATGTTTCTCTAATGGCACGATCAATGGTGTCAGCAATTTCAGGATGCTCTTTTAAAAAATTACGCGCGTTATCTTTACCTTGACCAATGCGATCACCATTATAGCTATACCAAGCACCAGATTTATCAACAATGCCGTTAGCCACACCCAAATCAATTAACTCACCTTCACGTGAAATACCTTCACCATATAAAATATCGAATTCAGTATTACGGAATGGAGGTGCCACTTTGTTTTTTACGACTTTGACTCGCGTTTCATTACCTAAAATTTCATCCCCTTTTTTAATTGCCCCTATTCGACGAATATCTAAACGAACAGATGCATAAAATTTTAAAGCATTACCGCCCGTAGTCGTTTCAGGACTGCCGAACATCACACCGATTTTCATGCGAATTTGATTGATAAAAATCACCAATGTATTAGAGCGTTTAATATTCGCCGTCAGTTTACGTAAAGCTTGAGACATTAAACGCGCTTGCAGACCCATATGAGAATCACCCATTTCACCTTCAATTTCGGCTTTAGGTGTTAAGGCTGCCACGGAATCTACTACGACTACCTCAACCGCACCCGAACGCACTAACATATCGGTAATTTCTAATGCTTGCTCACCTGTATCGGGTTGAGAAACCAGTAAGTCATCTACATTGACCCCTAATTTTTTAGCATAAACAGGATCGAGAGCATGTTCTGCATCAACAAACGCTGCTGTACCACCTTTTTTTTGACACTCTGCAATCGTTTGTAAAGTTAATGTTGTTTTACCTGAAGACTCTGGGCCATAAATTTCAACCACTCGACCACGAGGTAAACCACCCACACCTAATGCAACGTCCAAACCAATTGAGCCTGTTGATATCACATCTATATTTTGACGGTATGCAGGATCTCCCAAACGCATAACAGAGCCTTTACCAAACTGTCGTTCAATTTGTATCAATGCCGCAGATAATGCATTTTCTTTACTTTCAGCCATCACTTGCTCCTTATATATGGGTATTGCTGATATTGCACGCAGTCACAAATTTAAGTTTTAATCTTTCATTTTTGAGGTTGGGTTTAAAGAATTTTGATCCGAAAAAAATCCTCACGTAGCGTCGAGACTACATGAGGATTTTTTTCGGATCAAAATTCTTTAAACCCAACCTCAACCTGAAATTCAATATTTATGGATACGCGCAGCCTATCGAATGAACGGCACATTATTCCATGATTCGTACTCAATTCATATACTGGAGTTTCTCTAAGGAAGCCCCCCGCCATGTTCAAAAAAAACACAAAATCGTCACATTCTGGTCATATATTGCCACTAAGCTAGCAGTGTTCAGTCGGAAAAATGAACTATAAAACTAGGGATGTTAAGAGTGATGAACCAGATAAAAAAAATCTTCAAAATAAATCGTCCAATGTATTTCAATATTTCCTGCCAAAAACATGTCCTACCTAAAAATCCATCCATCCACAATAACATCTTAAAATCATTTGGCCTCGACATTAAGCCTCCATCGTTTGTTTATACTAAATGATTTACCTACCACTGTGACCGGGTGAGCGAGCACCCGGCTGCCCTTCCTTATTAGGAAGCAGTGGCTTTTCGACGACAAGACATTATGAAAAAAATAAGAATGATATAGGTTGTGAGTCCAAAAAAACCTGTGACAAGTTATAAAATAAATGAGTGATTATTTTATCTTGCAACATTAAAAGAGAGAAGGTATAAAAAAATCTGCCGTTCTTACTGATTAGAACGCGCAGGAAAAATAATTGGCTTAGTGATGTCTAATAGGGAGAAAAATTATGCCAAACTCTGCTTACAAAGAAGCGGCTGCTGCTGTTTGGAGCCGTGAATTGTCTCAATCAACGAAGCGGGTATCCGAGGCTTATGAAAAAGCCACATCAGTGCTCAATGAATTAGTTGAGCGTTTCACCAAAGAAATTTTAGAAGCGACAACATTGGGGGCAAGGAGGTATTCGCAGAATAGCTTACAATATGAGGGGATTTCTGCGTTAATTTCTGAAATCAAGTCACTGAAAGAAACCGACAATGAACCTAATGGTGATCCAAAATTAAATCTTGGTCCTAAGCCAACAGGGGTAAGTTCCTCAACTGAAAATGACGAAACAACCTGCCATCAACTCATAGCGCAATGCGAGCGAATAAACAATACACTTTCTTTTCTAGCAAGGAAATTTTGGCATACCACTGACAGCCCTTTTAGTGACGACAAATTAGGTAAAGCCTTTCGTCTAAAACAAGCGCAAACTATTACAGGGAATTCCAACTACCAGAAACAACTTCAAGAGCTACAAAAAGAGCTGGAAAATATAAAAATGTGCTGTGAACAGCTAATAGCTTTATCAAGAAAACCAGACGACACGCAAGCGCTAAAAGCACTATTACTGGCTCAATTAAGAACTAATACTGCCCATCTTCATCTTCAGCGGAAAATTGAAATAGCAGCAACTCAACCGGGATCCAACCTATCCTGTTTTGTTAAGACAGTGGCCGAGTTACTGTCTCAGGCAAAGCAAGCGTTAGCAGATAGCAAATTACAATGTCAGCTTGAACAAGCAGAACAGATACTCAACCCTTATCAATTGCTGGTATCAAAACCAATTATACCCAGAGGGCCGCAGACAACGCACAAAGCCTATAGAGTTTCTACGCTGGGATCATTTCAATCAGGGATCTTCGGTCGCGGCCGCAGGCAACAACCCCCTGAAACGACTACCGGCCAACAACCTCTTCACGCTACGTCATCCAAAATATCCTCTCGCATAAACTCTCAAGAGTCTGGGATAGGCAGTTTACCTATTCCTGTATGCTAGATTTAATAAAATGAATCACCGCCCCGAGCTCTTTGGCTGTACATTCACTACAGCCACCTCGTGGCGGCATAATGCCTGTACTATTCATCACCTGCTTTAACAAATCTGATTGAGACAACTTAAACCAAGCCGCCCAACCTTTTTTCTCACCTATTATTGGTGCCCCCACATCAATACTAGGTTCTTTGCCATGACAGTTTGCACAAAATTGCTCGAAAATTAATTGCGGTTGCTCAAGCGTGGGTTTCTCTCGAATGGATTGCATCATCGCTTGCATATTATGACCCTGCGCATTGGTCGCAAAAATGATGGGATTGACAAATGGGAACAATAAATAAAAAATGGCAGCAAAAAATATTAAACGTTTGAAATATGGCCGCATAATCAGTGTCCATTCCATTGAATGGTCATTAATTTAATGGGTAAGCTGATGACATGCAAGAATGAATGAAAAAATCTCTAACAAAAGCGGCTAATAAAAAAACGATGATCACATGGCCCTGACTAGCTCAACCTAACTACCGCTTAGGTCTCTATGCTAAAAACCCCTCCCAGGGCCACCTTCTCTCCCTATCTTTCTATTAGCCTAAGTAACTCCCGTCAGGCATTACCTTGCCTATCAGAAGCTACTTATCTTCTCTCACTCCTCAGTAACTCCCGTCAGGCATTACCTTGCCTATCAAAAGCTACTTATCTTCCCTCACTCCACAGTTCCATTGATCTTTTCAAACACTTCACGCCGATGCACCTCAATATTTTTTGGCGCTTTGATACCAATTTTTACTTGCTTGCCACGCACACCGAGCACAGTAATTTCTATACTTTTATCAATCACCAGGCACTGTTGTGGCTGACGCGTTAGGACCAGCATATATACCCTCCATAATATAAAATAGATCGCCCATCAAGCTGATGACATCGCAATGCCATGCATCAAAGCTTGCAGCTATCTAAATGTAATAGGGAACATTCCATTGATGCGAGCAATCTGTCATGAAGGCAAATGCTGCAAATTGAACATGGTTTAAGCATCCGGCTAGGAATGACGCTTGCTTAAACCGGGAAGTTTGTTGGTCCTTTTCTCCAGAAACCTGCGTTCAAATGGCGCTGCACAATAACGTTTTCAGTCCAAGAGCAATTCTGGTTTGCGACAATTTCAAATCAATCTGAGTACAAACTGTGAATGATTATATCTATATTAAACAATATTAATACAAGCTTAACTCCATAATATGCGTGAGATATATCTCACAACCATCAGATTTCTATCACAAAATCAGACCGATATCCTGTAACTCCTTGTTCTAGCATATATCCTCTAGCATTTGAAACCAGCATAGTCTCGCTGATATCAATTTGCTGGGAATAATGAGTATGACCATAAATCCAATAATTAATTTCTGATTGCATAATATCTTTTTCTAAATCACTGGCAAAAGCCGCTGAAGAAAGTAGATCTGCATATTTAGGCGATAAACACTTTGCACTGGGGGCATGATGCGTAATCACAATACGCCGATCCGCTCCTGGCGTTTGCAATTGCTGATGTAACCATGCATAAGAGTGATTAAACAAACTCACTGTATCTTCTGCTACCAACATAGCATCATTAAAACGCACGCGACGATAATCCAACATCACCGCACCCGCTTCTACAATAGCCGCTGCTTTATTATCAGCACCGAAAATTTCAAAATTGGTCCACAAAGTCGCACCGATAAAATCTACACCATCAATTTGCAACACATCATTTTCCAAATAAAAAACATGCGGATTATTTGCCGCATCATCACGCATCAATTGAATGCCTTGATGTAATTCACAGTGATAAAACTCATGATTGCCTGCAATAATAATTGCATATTGGGCTTGTTGTCTTTGACGAATTTTATCAGCAAATTGAATGTAATCGGCAGCGCGATGACAGTCGCCGGCTAAAATCACAACATCAACTGCAGGCAACTCATCAAACACCGTTAAAAAACTTTCTTCATTTGGGTAAACATCTTCGTGCAAATCACTATGTACCGCTATTTTCATCGTGCCTCTCTATGTTATATTTCAGAGCCTATGCCTGGCCCTAATCTGAAATCTAAAATCTAAAACTTAAATTTGTGGCCACGCGCAGTATACAAAAAAGGAGTTAACCTTGGTAGCGCATAATCCTGGCTTTTTACACTATGTGAATCTTGCAAAAAAAGTAGTTAACGAAATCACTGTCAGTGATTTAGATGCTCTAGAAAATACGCACGAAAATTTAGTCTTTGTTGATGTACGAGAAGACAATGAAGTCAAAAACGGCAGCATGCCAAACGCCATTCACATTGGCAAAGGTGTTATTGATAGAGATATTGAAACGAAAATACCCGACAAATTAACACCTATCGTATTTTTTTGCCGCAGTGGTTACCGCTCATTAATTGCGGCACATCAAGCAAAAGAAATGGGCTACCAAACGGTTTATTCTTTACAAGGTGGTTATCGCGCTTGGTGTGATGCAAATAATATTGAAGCACCCACAACACCATTCACTGATAAATAATCAATCGGAACACTCACAATGCATCAGCCATCTATATTCACACTCACCCCACTCACCCAAACAGAGTCAGATAGCGTTGATCACACGACTGTTCAAGCGCTGACTGCTGAGGAAACAGGCGTGATCATTCAACTTTGCGATCATCTTTGTAACAATCAATATGACGATCCAAAATTAAAAGACAAAGACACTGCCGCGATCCAAAGACTCGAAACACTCTGCGACACCGTCTATCAAACAGTATTTTGCAAAGAAGAAAGGGGTTGCGACATACTCAACGATTTGATTGAACCCGTCTTGCAAGCCTACGATCCAATAAAATTAGAGACGCTGTTTCGCAAATTAAACGACTCCGATCCTTACAATGATGAAACAAAAACGGCGTGTCATTTAAAACAGTTTCGCAAGATACATAAAAACACATATTACAACTATGTCTGTGTCACACTACAGATGCTAAGCACATATGTTCATGAACAAACACATCCTACATCATCCACTGCTATCGATGACACTACAGCTGCCGGCGTGATACAACCCGAAAATAAACAACAACGCCCACAGTCCATCAAAGATTACCAGGCACAACACCCTGCACAACCAGAGGCTATCAAATTAAAGGAAACGCATGACCAGTTCATCGTATTAAACCAAGCCGTTAAGAGCCGAGCTAGCAAAGAAGAAGAGATAGAAAGCCTGCTGACACCCGAAGTCGTCGCATTCATTGGAGAAAACCCCCAGCGTATATTTCCTGGTTACGTACCACCACCCGCACCACAAAGAGGGTTATTTGCAAAATTGTGCGGATGCATCAGTAATCAGACAGCAGAAGAAATAGCAGAAACTAAACGGCCACAGTTAATGGGGGGCCTTTTGGCATTACGCAAAAGCAATTGCAGAAGGCATATTGAATCTCACGTTATCTAGACTGCGCGCGACCCACAACAGTTATACCGCGCGCAATATACAAATTACTGCATCTGATTCACTAACGCTAATACACGTGCCGCATCGTCTATTTTATCTTCTAAATCATGGTAAGGTCCGGTCCAAATACGTTCAGGTAAAACTGTTAACGAGCGATAAGCTATACGACCCATATCCAAAAAATAGTTTACTGAAACATTTTTGCGAATAGAACGATCCGGATAAAACCCTGCATGCAATAAACAACCATCTGCAACATCACGCATTTTTTCATGATGCATCACACCTGTTCTTTGACTCGCTAGGAGATAATCTTCGGCTAATACAACGTTTGCAATTTCAGGGCGCTCGGTAAAACGCATTAATAAAAACACAATATAACTTTCAACGTTTTCCTGCAGGTAAAAGTCCCCTTTTTCTTGGGCTCCCTGCATCAAGTCATACCATAAACTGATTGTACTTTGATAGGCACGAAAGTCTTGCATAACCCTCTCCTAAAAGATCACTTTGACACTATTAGTATAGACAAATTAGAAGAGATTGCTTTTAGAGCTCAAGAACAAATATGCGATGCTCTATTGCCTTTGTCGAACTGCCTCATACAAACAAATACCCGCAGAAACAGAAACATTCAAACTTTCAACCATACCTTGCATCGGAATTTTACCTAAAAAATCACAGATTTCTGCTGTCAAACGACGTAAACCACTCCCCTCAGAACCCAATACCAATCCAACATGCCCTGTTAAATCCAATTCACGAATATCTGTTTCTGCCTTTGCCGCCAATCCAACAAACCAAATATTACTCTCTTGCAGCGTTTGAATCGTGCGCTTTAAATTAGTCACACTCACCACCGGCGTTACCTCTGCTGCGCCACAAGCAATTTTACGTACGACATCGGTGATGCCTACTGCTCGATCTTTTGGCACAATCACTGCATCCACACCAAATGCATTCGCACTACGCAAACACGCCCCTAAATTATGTGGATCTTGCACGCCATCCAATACCAGTAGCAATAACGTTTTTTTTGTTTTACTCGTTAATTCATACAGCCAGGTTTCATCCCATTGCAACGCTTTGTCACACAGTGCTAAAACCCCTTGATGATTAGCGGATTGTGTCAAATCATCCAACTCACGTCGTTTGACATACCGCAATTCGATGGCTAGGCGTTCACAGGTTTCAATAATAGACTGAAATTTTGCATCCTCTCGATCTGCATTTAATAGAACCGTTGTAATAATCTGTGATTGATAATTTAATAGCGCATTAACCGCGTGTATACCATACACTTTATGAGACATACTGATTTCCTTGAATCAAAATAGATGAAATTCCTCGTGCCTGCAGTACTGAACGGACTTGCCGTAAAGAATGACTCGATTCAACAGGCCCTACTCGCACAACATAGAATATTGTATGGTGAGTGTGTTTACTCAAAACTCGCACGGGTGCTTGTAATAATTGCTTGAGTTGTTGCTGATATCTGTTTGCATGACTTGCTACAGAAAAAGCACCGACTTGCAAATAATAAGAATCCGGAGCAACCGAATCAAATACCATTGGTAAAGCGGTCACTTCAACATACGCCGTACCTTTTTCGGCATAACCTAATTTTTTGGCAGCCGTATAAGAAAGATCAATAATACGCCCAGGTGCAAAAGGACCCCTATCATTCACTCGCACAACAACCGATTTACCATTATTTAAATTAGTCACCCTCGCATAAGTCGGTAAAGGTAGCACCGGACTCGCAGCAGTCATCGCTAACATATCGTAAGCTTCACGCGTTGACGTTAAACGACCGTGAAATTTTGTACCATACCAAGAAGCCACTCCCTTCTCTTTATAATTTTTTGACGTAGGTAACACATAATAACGCTGACCATTAACAACATAAGAACTAGGATTACCGTATCGACTTGGTGATTCATGCTTGGGTATCGCATCTTTAACATGACTAACATCGATAGGTTGTTTGGGTGCTGAGTCTTTCAGCACACCAGGTGTTGAGGTAGTACAAGCTGACAGCAATACGCATAACAGTGAAAATAATAAAACGTGATAGAGTTTCAAAATTTGCCTTTTCAATCATCAATTTGCTAACATCTTAGTCGATTCGAATTTTGTCTGCAATTATACTGCGCGCGGTCACAAATCACTTGCTCACGAATCAAAACATACATAAGTGCAAAATAATAAAAAAAGGATGTCTAAAAATGGCAAACGCAAGATGGTCCTCTCGCTTAACTTTCATCATGGCCTCTGCAGGGGCTGCCGTCGGGCTCGGCAATATTTGGCGTTTTCCTTATATCACCGGTCAAAGTGGCGGTGCTGCTTTTGTTGTCGTCTATATTATTTGCATGTTAGTGCTTGGCATTCCTTTAATTATGGCTGAAACCATTGTGGGTCGACATGCTAGACGCAATCCCGCTGATGCTTACGGTCAAATTGCACTTGAAAATAAGCGTTCTTCTCTATGGCAAGGCATCGGTTTGCTTGGCATACTCGCGAGTTTTTTGGTTTTATCTTACTACGTCGTCATTTCAGGTTGGGTATTAGATTATGTTTATCATTCTATATTATCCGAATTTCAACCCACACCACTGATAACAAGCGCGCAAGCCTTCGACAAATATTTAGCCAACCCTTGGCAAATGCTACTTTCTGACACCATAATCATCGGCAGCATGATTTTTGTTGTCACTCGCGGTATTAAAGAAGGCCTTGAAAAAACCATCTATATCTTATTTCCAATGTTAGCGAGTTTATTATTCATTTTATTAATTTATGCCTTACGCACAGGGCATTTTATCGAAGCTCTATCATTTTTATTTAAACCCGATGTCGACAAAATTAATGGTAAAACTATTTTAGTCGCGCTAGGCCAAACTTTTTTTAGTTTAAATGTCGGGTTCACCACTATTGTGGCTTATGGTAGCTATTTAAAAGATGAAATTTCCATTATAAAAACTTCTATCATTATTGCTGTCATTGACACAGCCGTTTCTCTACTATCAGGCCTCGTCATTTTTCCAGTCGTTTTTAGTAATCATCTTGCGCCAGACTCTGGTGTCAGTTTAATTTTCAAAACCATTCCGCTTGCCTTTAGCAGCATGCCATTTGGCAACATATTTGCTAGCCTATTTTTCAGTATGGTTTTGATTGCCGCCTTTACCTCGGTGATTGCCCTGCTAGAGCCACTGGTCATGCTATTAAATGAAAGATTAGATTGGAGTCGGAAAAAATCAGCGATGATTGCCGGCACCTGCATGTGGTTACTGAGCTTTTTGACGATTGGCTCTTTTAATGTGATCAAAACATTTAAAATTTTTGGTATGACCCTGTTTGAAAATATTGATTTTTTAACTTCAAATATCATGCTACCCATCGGCGGTTTATTCGTCGCTCTATTTTTAGGTTGGCGCGTAAAAAAAACCTTGGCTTTCGAACAATTAAAATTAACGGATAAAAGTTTTTTATTTCGTGCTTGGTATTTTACTATTCGCTATATAGCACCTATATCGATTCTACTTATTTTATTAAGTTCAATTGGATTGATGTAAGCTCTAAAAAGAGGCATCATTCCACGGCTTGACCCTAAGCGCTCTGGCACAAATAAACAGAAGGTTTTTAATGATGGAATTTCAAGATTACTACAAACTACTCAACCTCAACAAAAACGCAAGCCAAGATGACATTAAAAAAGCCTATCGTAAGTTGGCTCGTAAATATCACCCTGACGTCAGCAAAGAAGCCAATGCCGAAACCAAGTTCAAGCAAATCAAAGAAGCTTATGAGGTACTAAAAGACCCTGAAAAACGCGCACACTATGATCAACTCGGACAACACTATAAACAAGGGCAAGGCTTCGAACCCCCACCTGGCTGGCAGCAACAAAGAGGTGCTGGCGTGCACAGTCAACATTTTGACACAAATGATTTTAGCGATTTTTTTTCTAGCATGTTTGGCGGTGGTGGCCCAGGTTTTCGTCAACAATCTCGTCCACAACGGGGACAAGATCAAACGACTAAAATGGATGTCACACTACTTGAAGCCTTTAATGGCAGTTCAAGGCAGCTTAATTTACAACACCAAACCATTAATCCAAAAACAGCACAACCAGAACTTCACACTAAAACTATTAATATCAAAATTCCCGCAGGGATTAAAGATGGTCAGAGTATTCGTGTGACAGGGCAAGCTTCTCCTGGATACAACGGTGGCCCTGCGGGTGATTTATATATCGAAATCCATGTATTAAACGATAAGCATTTTACGCTCGATGGTAAAAATATTTTATTAAATTTGCCTATTACACCCTGGGAAGCAGCATTAGGCGCTGAAATTGAAGTGCCGACGATGGCAGGCAAAGTTAAACTTAAAATTCCCGAAGGCAGTCAAACCGGCAAAAAAATGCGGCTTAAAGGTCGTGGTATGCCTGGCAAAGAACCTGGTGATCAAATTGTTATATTAAATATAGAAATCCCTGTGATAACGAATGATGAACAACGTGCTTTATATTATCAAATGGCAAAAACAATGGACTTTAATCCCAGAGCAAATTTTTAGCGCTTTAATCCTAGAATCAGCTGCTGAAAGCTGCTGCGAAAGCTTAATGCACTAAATCTAGGATAAAATGCGAAGTTTTTTGTTTCAGAGCCCTAAGGAGTTTTTAATGACAAATCAAGAATCACAAATCGTTAGTAGTGTATTAATTATTAATGAAGAACAAACTATCGGCTTCACTGAACTATGCCATGCCAGCAGTGCAGACCCTGATTTTATTTTGTCCTTAATTGAACAAGAACTCATTCAACCACGCGGCCACAACCAATCTAACTGGCAATTTGATGCCTTAAGTTTAAAGCGCAGTCGTATCGCCGTGAGTTTTCATAATGATTTGCAATTGAATCTGCAAGGTATTGCCCTGGCTTTAGATTTATTAGAACAGATAGAAACCATGCGAGCTGAATTAACCTATTTAAGAAAATTTGTACGATAACCTATGCTACAACTCTCAAATATCACCCTATATCGCGGCGAAAAAATCTTATTCGATCACGCCGATCTGACACTTTACGAAAACCATAAAATCGGCATTGTTGGCAATAATGGCTGTGGAAAATCCACTTTATTTTCACTGCTATTGGGTAATATGAGTGTTGATACTGGCGCTGTTAATTTACCTAATCATTTAAAATGGGGTGTCATTGAACAGCAAACGCCGCATTCAGACCTCTCACTTATCGATTTTGTATTAGAAGGCGACCAAGCATTACAAAGCCTACAACACCAACTAAAAATAGCTGAGACTAACAACAATGGAATTAAAATTGCCGAACTCCATGGCCGTTTAGCTGAAATTGATGGTTACAGCGCGCCTGCCCGTGCTGCCAGTTTATTAATTGATTTAGGATTTTCACAGCACCAGATTAAACAATCAGTCAATCAATTATCTGGTGGCTGGCGCATGCGACTAAACCTCTGTAAAGTCTTATTATCTCGCGCTGATATTTTACTTTTAGATGAACCCACCAACCATTTAGATTTAGAAGGCATTTTAGGCCTTGAAAAATGGCTTCAAATTTTTTCAGGTACCTTACTTGTCATTTCGCACGATCGAGAATTTCTTGATCGCGTGACTCAGCAGACTGTTTATATTACAGACCACCAGTTCAAATGTTATAAAGGCAACTATTCTTTTTTTGAGAAACAATACGCCAATGAGCTCGCCGCACAACAAACCACTTTTATCAAACAACAAAAGAAAATTGCTCATATGCAAAGTTATGTTGATCGCTTTCGCTATAAAGCCAGCAAAGCTAAACAAGCACAAAGTCGTTTAAAAGCGATTGAAAAAATGGAAACCATCGCAGCCGTTCAAATTAATAGTCCGTTTTACTTTAAGTTTTTACCTGCGCCGACTGGCGGCAATCCTATGCTCTATGGAAGACAGATTAACATTGGCTACAACGACAAAAAAGTTATACAGAATGCCACCTTTCATCTGAATGAAGGAGATCGCATCGCTTTGATCGGCCCGAATGGTGCTGGAAAATCTACTTTTATTAAATTGCTTGCAGAAAAATTACAGCCCTTGTCAGGTGATTTTGTTCGTAGCAATAAATTAAAAATAGGTTATTTTGCTCAGCATCAAATCGAACAACTCAATTTAGATAGCACACCTTTAGCACATTTAATCGAAATTGATCCCACTATTTCAGAACAACAAGCACGCCATTTTTTAGGCGGATTTTATTTTCAAGGCAATCGTATTATCGAACCTATGACACATTTTTCAGGCGGTGAAAAAGCACGTTTGGCATTAGCTTTATTAATTTGGACTAAACCCAATTTATTATTATTAGATGAACCTACCAATCATTTGGACATGCAAATGCGTGAAGCCTTAAGTTTAGCCATGCAAGATTTCACGGGAGCCGTGATATTAGTTTCGCACGATCGATATTTACTAGAAAGTACTGCCGACCAACTCTGGTTAGTCGCCAATCATAAAATTCAATCTTTTGACGGCAATCTAAATGATTATGCGATCTGGTTTGAACAGTATCAAAAACAAACCATAACAAATAATATTTTCGACCCCATGCACAACCTCGAATCTCATCCAATCAAACCAACACCTTCCCAAAACCGTGCGCAGCAAGAAGCGCATGACCGAAGACTTCGTAAATTAGAATCAAAACTGCAAGACTTACAAGAACAGTTAATAGATGTTCAAAAACAACTGGCTAATCCCGTCTTATTTACACAGACAGTAGAAGCAAAACAACAGCAATCAGCACTGACAGAAAAGCAAACGCAACTTCAACAAAAAATTGATCAAGTTGAAGCGGAGTGGTTTGGAATGAGTGAGTAACCTTGGCTTCATTGATATTCTTTAGTCCTATACCATTTTTTAAATTTCATTCTTTCTTGAAGCGAGTGCAGCCGAACCATGATTTTTTCAAATAAACATGAAACACCCTAAAAACATAAAGAATTTTGTAAAACAAAAATGGCAAAGTAGATTAGGCGAAGCTTGCGAAGCCCAACAAAACAAATAAATCATTCTCCATATAATGGGTATCCATCAAATTAATAACGCACCGCTCAATGCTTCTACGCATTTTTGGCATTGCATTGTCGCCTCATTGTTGTTGGGCTTCGCAAGCTTCGCCTAACTTACCTGGCTATACTCTTCATAACGTTAGCCGTTACTTAAACTTCAACTTCTTCAAAGAGCCCCTCGACATCATCACCAAAATCATCACCTTCTGACGTAATCGTCGAATCTGTCCCCGCCTGCGATGTATCAACAGCTTTGGTTATTCCACCTGCCTGCTGACGAGCATCAACCGATTGATCTTCTAACTGTTCCACTTTTCTTTGTTCTTGTTGTAGTTGCTCTCTTTCACTCAGCACTGCTTTTCTCTTCGTTAAGCTTTCTGTAACCCTCTCATTCTCTGCTGTGTCTGATGCCCTTTTCCCAGCTGTTTGGGATCTTTTTTTGACTACGCTCCCACTTCCACCCTCTTCAGAAATAGAGTATTTATTTATAAGTCTACGATCCAGTTCTGGTACCTCTCCTTCTTGACCAGTGTCTATTACCCGAATATTGGAAATTGGGCTCTCTTCTTGATCCCCACTCACAAGAGCATGTATTACTTTACTACCTACTCCAATGACGACGATTGCACCACCCGTTGCACCAGCAGTTTCAACAGGATGATGTTTTATCAATGTCACAATCGACGAAGCCCCCACATCCATATTGAAAAATAATAAGCTGCTTAACCCAATTCCAATTAATGAATAATTCATCTATTCACCCTCTTCATAAATAATAACTAAATACGCCGGATCGCATAAAATTATAGTCTAATTTAGAAAAACAGTACGACGCACAAGGGCAACTATACTGGGGCTCTAGCAGCTGCAACCCCCCCTTGGGTTATGCACCCTACTTTTTCTACCAACTTGATCCGACCCGCAAAACCCAATACTATACCTCTCATGAAAAAAAGGATCCTTCTAGTCAGCGCAATAGTCGCTGCTACCCTCACCCTCTCACCAGTACTCACCGTAGCCAGCTGGTTTAAACCATTTTATCCGCACACACGCGAAAACCAATCGCTATGGCCTGCTATCAGCGAACATTTTGCTTTACAAACCAGAGAAAATATCGAAAACAGTCAGTCATTGATTGACTGGTATCGCAAAAAACCCTACTACTTAAAGCAACTCGGTCAAAATGCAGCCCCTTATCTCTATTATGTTTATCAACAAACGTTAGACCGCCAAATGCCCGCCGAAGTAGCGCTACTCCCCATGGTCGAAAGCAATTACAATCCTTTTGCTTATTCTGATCGTGGCGCAACAGGCCTCTGGCAAATGATGCCTGGCACCGGCTCTGGTTTTGGACTCGATGTGAATTGGTGGTATGACGGACGCCGCGACATTGTCGCCTCAACCAAAGCCGCTCTCGACTATCTACAGTATCTATATAATTATTTAGGCGATTGGTTACTGGCCATTGCAGCGTATGATTCGGGTGAGGGTACCGTCAAACGCGCTATTGCTCATAATAAAAAACTGGGTAAACCAACGGATTTTTGGTCTTTACACCTCCCTGCTGAAACTAAAACTTACATCCCCAAACTCATTGCGCTTTCCACCTTAATTAAAAACCAAACAGATTACCAAATAGCTTGGCCTACTATTAAAAATCAGCCTTATCTTGCTTCGGTAAATATGGATGCACAGATCGACATTAATCAAGCAGCAGAACTTGCCGGTGTCACTCTCGAAAAAATTCGAGAATTAAATCCAGGTTTTCGACGGTGGGCAACTTCGCCTGCCAGCGCTTACATTTTTTTATTACCCTTAAATAAAATTGAAACCTTCAAAAATAATTTAGCGAAACTACCCAAAGACAAACTCACTACTTGGCTACATCATGTCGTCAAACCTGGCGAATCTTTAAGTGTGATTGCAGCCGAACACAAAACCACAATTGATATTATCAAACGAGTAAATGGCTTAAAAAATAGTATTATTCATCCAGGAGAAAGTTTATTAGCCCCCCTTGCTTATAAAGGCAAACTCAATATTAAAATAAATCGTCAACATGGCAAAATTGCCGAAGACAAAATGCCAGGGCCACAATATGTCAATCATGTCATTGAACATAGCGACACACTCGATCAACTGGCTAAATTATATGGTGTCACGGTTAATCAAATTCGCTATTGGAATACTTTGGCTTATCATGACAAATTAAAAATAGGTGAAAAATTAATTATCTGGCTAAACCACAAACCCAAAAATATGGATGTATTAAATTATGAAGTTTCCGCGGGTGATACGCTCAGTCAAATTGCGACCCGATTTAATACGACAACCACCTTGCTCAAATTAGCCAATCATCTACGCAATAATTTTATTCGTATCCATCAACATTTAAATATTCCAGACTATATCCGACAAATACACACTTCTAATTTAATTGACAATATCAAAGATAAAAATTATCCCATTCAAATGATCACTTATCATGTTCGTCCTGGCGATAATTTAACAATCATTGCTAACCGCTTGGGCATTAGCATTAAACAGTTAAAAGATTGGAATAATCTCAACACATTGAAATATTTGCATCCCGGGCAACCACTACAATTGGCAAAACAATAAAGTCTCTAGTACCTCTGTACCTCGTCAACATTAAATTTACGAATTGTTTGCTTTTGTCAGCACGTTGTTTGCTTTTGTCATCCCGCGGCTTGACCGCGGGATGACGAGACTTTAACTGAATTCGCGATGACGAAACCTTAACTGAATTCGCGATGACGAAGCCTTAACCGAATTCGGAATTACTCGGAATTATTCGAAAATCAAATATTGACGAGCACTAGTACGTGAAGTGATTTAATCATCTTCAAGCGCCATCAAGCTCGCGTTGCCTCCCACCGCTGAGGTATTAATACTAATCGTTTTTTCTTCAATTAATCGATACAAATAATGTGGACCACCCGCTTTAGGACCCGTCCCAGATAAACGACTACCACCAAAAGGCTGCACACCTACAACCGCACCAATCATATTGCGATTGACATAAATGTTACCCGCTTGAATACGATTCACAATGTATTTAATACTAGTATCAATGCGACTTTGCACACCAAAGGTTAAACCATAACCTAGATTGTTGATGGCATCGATCACCTCATCTAATTCGTTACGATCATAACGAATGACATGCAATACAGGACCAAACACTTCTTCTGTCAACAAACTTAAATCATCTAGTTCAAAAGCATGTGCAGGGAAAAACGTTCCTTGCTCTGCATTGGTTGGTAATTTTGTTTTTGCAATTAAATGCGCCCTCTTATCTTTGCTTAACCGTTCAACATGAGCTTCTAATACTGAGCGCGCATTTTGATCAATCACAGGGCCAATATCTGTCGATAACAAATCAGGCGACCCCATCACCAATTCTTGCATAGCACCATGTAACATTTTGATCACAGCGTCAGCAATATCAGATTGCACATAGAGTAATCGCAAAGCAGAACAACGTTGTCCTGCACTACCAAATGCAGAGCGAATCACATCCACCACCAATTGCTCTGGCAAGGCAGAAGAGTCAGCAATCATCGCATTAATACCGCCTGTCTCTGCAATTAAAGGGACAATCGGCCCGCCACGCGACACCAAAGTTTGACTAATGCGTTCAGCGGTAGCATTAGAGCCGGTAAATAAGACAGCTTTAATTCGTAAATCGGATACTAATTGTTGACCGACGATTGAACCTCGCCCTGGCATCAATTGCAGCACATTCATTGGGACACCCGCTTTATGTAAAAGATTCACAACCAACGCGGCTGTCAAAGGAGTCGGCTCCGCTGGCTTAGCAATAACACAATTACCTGCGACCAAAGCAGCAACCACTTGCCCCGTAAAAATTGCAACAGGAAAATTCCAAGGACTGATACATAAAACAATACCGCGACCATAGGTGGTTAAATAATTCATTTCTCCCGTTGGCCCCGGCAAAATTTCATCCGTTAAATGTTTTTCCGCTTGCTGTGCATAATAACGGCAAAAATCGACCGCTTCTCGCAACTCAGACATAGCATCAATTAAAGTCCTACCGGCTTCATGATTAATTAAATAAAAAATTTCTCCTGCATGCGCTTCCAATAAATCAGCTGCCTTACGCAAAATTTGAGCTCGCTCATGCACGGTAGTTCGATACCACGACCGATATCCCTCTTCTGCACTTTGCAATGCTAAATCCACAATCTTTTCGTCACCGTGAATGACACTACCCACTGTTTCAGCAACATTGGCAGGGTTCACCACCTGTTCTGATTTCGCTTCTTGCATAGCAACTTTATCGAGTGCAATCACGGTTGGCGCTGCCACCCAATGATGATCAGCGACCGCTTCTATCTTATTTTTCAGGCTATTTAGCGCATTAATATCAGAAAAATCCATACCCGCAGAATTTAAGCGTGTCGCGCCATAAATATCTTTGGGTAAAGGAATTTTTGGATGCGGAATTTGCACATGCGATTCTACTTTTTCAACGGGGTTTTCAATGAGCTGCTCAATTGAAATATTTTCATCGAGCATCTGATTAATGAAAGAACTATTGGCGCCATTTTCAAGCAAACGTCTCACTAAATAGGGTAATAAATCTTCATGAACACCCACGGGCGCATAAATACGTGATTTCACACCCATGGCATCACCTACGATTTGATCGTGCAATGCTTTTCCCATACCTTGTAAATTTTGAAATTCAAATTTAAATTTTTTATAGTCACCCATCATAGCGAGTATAGCGGCAACCGAATAAACATTATGCGTCGCAAATTGCGGATAAATAGCATCTTGTGCTTTTAATAATTTGCGCGCACAAGCCAAATAACTAACATCAGTATTGGCTTTACGAGTAAACACAGGATAATTGGATATACCATTTTCTTGGGCAATTTTAATCTCACTATCCCAATAAGCACCTTTAACTAAACGCACACAAAGAATTTTTTGATTGCGTCGCGCCATATCCGTTAAATAATCGATCACCCAAAAAGCTCGAGTTTGATAAGCCTGTAATGCTAAACCTAGTCCATTCCAATTTTTTAATTCAGGCTGTTCGAAGACTGTTTGAATAATGGTTAAAGATAAATCCAACCGATCACTCTCTTCAGCATCAACTGTAATTTGCACGCCCGTTTCTTTAGCAATTTTACACAAATGTAAAAGACGGCCTTCTAAAACAGGAATGACTTTTTCACGTTGAGCAAATTCATAACGCGGATGCAGTGCAGATAATTTCACCGACATGCTGGCATGCTTTAATATGGCAGGATCTGCTCTACCAATAGCCGCCAAGGCGTATTGATATTTATCATAATAACGATCAGCATCTGCTTGAGTGCGTGCCACCTCACCCAACATGTCATAAGAATAACTATAACCTTTAGCAATAAATTTTTTCGATACTTTTAAAGCCGCTTCGATGGTCTCTCCCAACACAAATTGCTCGCTTAATATTTTCATAAATTGCCGAACCGCTTTGCGCACTACAGGCACACCTGTGCGTTTAATGAGTCCTTTCCAAATGCCCGACAAATATCCCTCGCCCGGTTTATCACTCACAATTTTGCTACCTAACTGCAATCCACGCGTCGCCAAATTAACAAAAGCTGATTCGCTTCCACCCAAATGCTCATCCCAATCAATATGACCGATTTTGTCTTGGATGAGGGCATCTTTCGTTTTAGTATCGGGAACACGTAATAGCGCTTCAGCCAAACACATCAGCAACACGCCTTCCTCACAAGAAAGATCATAATAATGCATCAACGCTTCAACACCGCCTTGGTGTAATTCCGTTTCACGCACATTGGTCACAAATTTGAAAGCAAGATCGTGTGCTGTTTGTGCTTCAGCGTAGGATAATTTTGCGGCTTTTAGAAGTTCGGTCACGACGGCAGATTCGTCTACGTGATATTGATCATTGTATTTTTTTCTAACGTCAGACAGCGTTGGGACACCAGATTCGAAGATCATATTTAACCCTTTGTTATGTTGTGTGTTCATTTTGTAGGCATTATAGATGGTTATCGGCGGATGGCAATAGAGAGGCGTAGGCAGATTTAGACTGTTGAAGAGAGCCGCGAACAAAGTGCGCGGCATTGTTATTGTGCGGTACCGTTAGCCGCTTACACTGCGCCCGGTACGGTTACTGTGCGGTACCCGTTAGCCGCGAACAAAGTGCGCGGTACGGTTTCCTATAGATCCTTATACTGTGCCCGGTACTGCCCTATTAGCACAAGATTTGCGATAGCGCTCAATACTGCTCGTTAATTCTTTAGAAACCGCATTTAAATCTTTCCAGCCGCTAATTTTTACCCATTTACCTTCTTCGAGGTCTTTATAATGCTCAAAAAAATGCTCCAAGCTTTTTAATAAAGATTCTGGTAAAGCTTGTAGCGTTTCAATAGCAGCATATTGTCTGCAAATTTTTTTGATAGGTACCGCAATAATTTTATTATCCTCACCGGCTTCATCTTCCATAGCCAACATACCCAGTGCTCGCACACGCACCAGGCAACCCGATTGTAGTGCAAAAGGAGAAACCACTAAAACATCAACAGGGTCACCGTCACCTGATAAAGTATTAGGCACAAAACCGTAGTTGCAGGGATAATACATAGCTGTTGTCATGAGGCGATCAACTTCTAACAAACCAGTGTCTTTATTGACTTCATATTTCACAGGGCTGCTATTGGAGGGAATTTCGATAATAACATTGAAGTCATCAGGAATGCTTTTTGCAGGGACAATGCTAGACAGTGACATAGTATATTCCTTAAATCGAAGATTATTAGCTACTATTCAGCCAACGCCATTGCGAACACAAGAGTCTCTTTAAATCTCTCATCATTCAATCAGATCGCAACACTCCCTCGCGATGAGGTTCAAGCAGAATAGTGACGATTATACTGCGCGCGGTCACAAACTTAAGTTTTGGATTTCAGATTGTGGGTTAGGTTTAAAGTATTTTGACTCGAAAAAACCGGAGTGGAGCAAACCTCCATGAGAATTTTTTCGAGTCAAAATACTTTAAAGATGACCCAAGATGGAAGATCAAAACTTAAATTTGTGACCGCGCGCAGTATATTATAAAGCAACGGATTATGTCAGCTCTCTATTGGGGATTCAAGCATCGAACGCGCCTCTGTAGACGGGTGGTAATCAATTAACGTCTGAACTTCCTGCTCATTCCAGGTCTGCAATGCCCTCTGTGCCAGCGGAAGTGAGACAATAATCCGTTAA
>Ga0155588_1029_pt2 | contig 29450 bp, 28 predicted proteins | sample RifCSPhighO2_12_FD_107245 | JGI IMG/M metagenome (GOLD analysis project Ga0155588, IMG submission 107245) | Gammaproteobacteria bacterium RIFCSPHIGHO2_12_FULL_41_15
AGAGCCTATTTTTTTAAAAGAAAATCAAAATGGATTTTGTCATGCACCCAACTTACCGCCTCATATTACAGATGACTTTTACTTTTGCTATTATTTTTTTCACGCTTTATATGACGCATCATTTTATTATTCCACTGGCTTGGGCTGCGGTGATTGCCATTACAAGTTGGCCGCTTTATCTCAAGTTAAAATCATGGTTGGTGAATCACGATGGGTTGTCGGCGACATTGATGACCTTGGCTGTTGTTTGCGTGGTCATTATGCCGCTTGTTTGGTTGTTATGGCAGGCGAGTCAAGATGCTATGTTGGTTGTGAAATATTTATTGCAAGCCAATAAGACTGGAAAACCCGTGCCACCGTGGTTAAGTGTTGTGCCTTTGATTGGCCGACATTTATCGACAGGTTGGGAAAAAATATTATCAGAACCGGAAGGACTTAATCATTTTTTAGCGGGCAGTCATTTTTCTTTAGCGCCACTGAGCAAATATGCTAAAACCATAGGCCTTAAAGCAGCGCACTCATTTACATTAGTTTTTTTTGTAGTGTTAGCATTATTTTTCTTTTACAAAGATGGAAAAACAATTTGTCGATGGCTACAAGACACGGGGCAATATTGTTTAGGAGAGCGCTTTGCACTTTATGTGGCGAGCATTCCTAATGCGGTGCGTGCTACCGTTGTCGGTTCAGTGCTGGTCGGATTTAGTGTGGGTATTGTGATGGGGCTTTGTTATTTATTATTCAGCGTCACCGCACCTGTTTTACTAGGTTTAATCACAGGTATATTAGCCATGATTCCGTTTGGCGCGCCTGTCGCTTTTATTTTGATTGCGCTCGTTCAATATCTTAAAGGTTATTGGTTGAGCGCTATTGTAATTACTTTGGTTGGGATGGTGGTCATGTTTGTGGCCGATCATTTAGTGCGCCCAAGACTTATTGGCGACGCGACCAAGCTCCCTTTTTTAGCAGTGTTGTTAGGGATTATCGGTGGCATTGAAACCATGGGATTAATCGGTTTGTTTTTAGGGCCAACAGTGATGGTGTTATTAATGACACTATTCAGAGAGCCGAGTTTGAAACTGCACGCCGATTGGTAGGCGCCTGTTCACTTATTAGCACTAGTTTGGTACCATTTCGCCCCTAATGACTTGGGTGAGGCGTATGAAATCACAAAAAAATCAATACGACGTTATTGTTGTGGGTGGCGGCCACGCTGGCACAGAAGCCGCTTTAGTCGCCGCACGCATGGGTGTGTCTACCCTACTTCTCTCGCATAATATTGAAACTATCGGACAAATGTCCTGTAACCCATCGATTGGAGGAATTGGTAAAAGTCATTTGGTTCGAGAAGTGGATGCAATGGGCGGCATCATGGCCCGAGCGGCGGACAAGGCCGGCATTCATTTTCGAACACTGAATGCCAGTAAAGGCCCTGCGGTTAGGGCGACTAGAGCTCAGGCAGACCGCTCTTTATACAAGCAAGCCATTCGACAAGCGGTTGAAAGCCAAGAGCACTTATCTATCTTTCAAGCTGCAGTAGACGATTTGATTGTTGAAAATAATTGCGTTGTCGGCGTGATCACTCAGCTTGGCCTTCAGTTCTACGCTAAAGCCATTGTGCTAACCGTTGGCACTTTTTTAGGGGGAAAAATTCATATTGGCAAAGTGCAACATCATGGTGGGCGAGCCGGTGATCCACCTGCCATTGCATTAGCAGAGCGACTACGCGCCATGCCATTTCGTATGGGTCGTTTAAAAACGGGCACCCCTCCTCGTATCGATGCAAAATCAGTAGACTTTAGTAAAATGCAGGCGCAACCAGGTGATACACCCTGCCCCGTTTTTTCTGTGATGAGTCGTGTTGAGGATCATCCCACTCAAGTGCTGTGTCACATCACACAGACTACTGAGCTGACCCATCAAATTATTCGTGACAACCTTCAATCTTCTGCCATGTATTCTGGCAACATTAGTGGTGTTGGTCCGCGTTACTGTCCGTCCATTGAAGATAAAGTGGTGCGTTTTGCCACACGCAATCAACACCAAGTGTTTGTCGAACCTGAGGGACTCAATTGCGCCGAACTTTATCCTAACGGTATTTCAACGTCATTGCCGTTTGACGTACAAGAAAAATTTGTGCGCAGTATTATAGGTTTTGAAAATGCGCACATTACGCGCCCAGGTTATGCAATTGAATATGATTATTTAGATCCTCGAGATTTAAAACCAACGCTCGAAAGTAAAGTGATGCCACAATTATTTTTAGCCGGACAAATTAATGGTACAACCGGCTATGAAGAAGCGGCGGCACAGGGATTGTTAGCCGGCATTAATGCGGCTTGCTCTGTTCAACAAATAGCGCCTTGGGTGCCAGGTCGAGAGGAATCGTATATTGGTGTCTTAGTCGATGATCTCATTACCCGAGGTACCTCTGAACCTTATCGCATGTTTACGAGTCGAGCGGAATATCGCTTATTACTTCGACAAGATAATGCCGACTGGCGGTTAACGGAAACCGGCTATCGCTTAGGTTGTGTGAGCGATCTGCAATGGCAACAGTTTTTACAAAAAAAACAAAACGTAGAAACTGAAATGACGCGCCTTAAAAAAATATGCTTTAGTGTGCAATCAGCACGCAGTCAACTATTTATTGCTAAAACAAATTTAACTTTAGAAAAAGACCAATCTGCTTTTGAGCTGTTGAAACGTCCTGAACTTAATTATCAGCAACTCATGCAAATAGCGGATTGTGGCCCCGCAGTGGACGATCCTTTGGTAGCCGAACAAATCGAAATACAGGCAAAATATGCAGGATATATTGAGCGTCAGCTAAAAGAAATTGAACGAAATAAAAAGCAAAATAATACGCAATTGCCAGATGATTTTGATTACGATTTAGTGAATGGATTGTCTAATGAAATTCGTCAAAAATTAAAAAATCATCGGCCTGCGACCATTGGACAAGCCAGCCGTATTTCAGGTGTCACCCCAGCAGCGATTTCAATTTTGTTGATTTATTTAAAAAAGCTCAGTTTAATAACGAAATGATAAATGCTTTGGAGATTGTTATGCTAAAAAAATTCTACGCCTTTCTCTTATCTGGGGTGCTCTTACTGACTGCCGTCACTACCCTCGCTGAAGGGCAAGGCACAATCTCTTTTCTATCCTCAGCGCCATTAAAGCCAGGAGCAGCCTGTGAGTTACGCAAATCAGATCTTCAATTTAAAGGATTAATCAATAAGCTCGATTTTGGTCCCGATCTAGGACAGATTACACTGCTACCAGAAAATATTCGGGTATTGAAAAGCAACGAAGGTTTTTATATCTCGTATTACCAAGGAGTAGAAACTTTAACAGTGGACAATAAAGTGGTTGAACGACCGGTGTCATTTATTGGTGTGGGCAACGATTTGAATGGCGCTCACTATTTCGTTTTTCGCACGCCAGATTGTTCGGGTTTTTTAAAAATAGATTATAAAGATTATGCTGAACACGATTATGAGAAATCAGCACAGGCCGCTGTGGCTAAAAAGCCTGAAGAAAAGCGCATCACGCTTGAACCGCTGAAACAACAACCCAGTCAAGCGTTAAAGCAATCATCAACGGCTGAAGGCCGATTGAGTGAATAAAAGATTAGTCATCTAGCGCAAGTACCAAACCATTTTGAGCGCACACACCAACAAATAATGATTTTCTTCGGTCTCACAGGATACAATGCTGCGATTATTCATGTGAGTTCTATTGATGTCAGAAAAAATGATGCTGCAAGCAGGTGCAGAAGCGCTGGGACTGTCTGTGAGTTTAGCGCAACAAACAACTTTGCTTTCTTATTTACAATATTTACAAAAATGGAATAAAGCCTATAACCTAACGGCCATTCGCGATCCAGAGCAAATGGTCTCTGAGCATTTGTTGGATAGCCTGTCTGTGGCAAATTATATAGAAGGTGATCTGTGCTTAGACGTGGGCACGGGCGCGGGTGTGCCAGGGTTGCCTCTGGCCATCATTTTTCCCGAAAAATCTTTTACGTTATTAGATAGCAACGGTAAAAAAACCCGTTTTTTAAAGCAGGTCGTGCACGAGCTTGCGTTAAAAAATATTATTGTGATCAATTCACGTGTCGAAAAATTTTCCAATGGCTTATTTGATGTTATTATGTCTCGCGCCGTTGGCTCCCTGGTGGATTTATATCTGTTAACCAAACACTTGCAACAGCAAGCTTGTGAGTTAGTGTTATTAAAAGGCTTGTATCCCAAGGCAGAAGTTGCCGCAGCCAAAGACATGGGGCTTGAAGTTCGAGTAGAAAAACTGACCGTCCCGTTTATCAACGCAGAACGACATATATTAATTTCAAAAGGAGGCATCAGTGGCTAGAGTTATCGCCGTTGTTAATCAAAAAGGTGGTGTAGGTAAAACCACCACTAGTGTGAATTTGTCGGCCTCTTTATCTGCTACCAAACAAAAAGTTTTATTGATCGACCTTGATCCTCAAGGCAATGCCACCATGGGGAGTGGTATCAATAAAAACAAACTCGATAAAACCATGAATGATCTTTTGCTCGGGGACGCCAGTTTTGCGGATATTTGCCAAGCAACTGACTGGGGATATGATGTTTTACCCAGTAATGGTGATTTAACCGTCGCTGAGGTGCGTTTGGTCGGCGGCGGAAAAAGTATTTTGCAGTTAAAAACATTATTAGAAAAACCGTCGAATGATTACGATTTTATATTAATAGATTGCCCACCTTCCTTAAATGCTTTAACAGTGAATGCGTTGGTGTCGGCCAATAGTGTCTTAGTGCCCATCCAGTGTGAATATTATGCTTTAGAAGGGTTAACGAGTTTACTGTCTACCATCGATCATGTGCGACAAACAGCCAATTCAACGCTTTGTTTAGAAGGTTTATTGCGCACTATGTATGATGGTCGAAATCGTTTAACGCTTGAAGTGTCAGAGCAATTGCAAGAACACTTTAGCGATAAATTATATGATACTGTGATTCCTCGTAATGTGAGATTGGCAGAAGCACCGAGTCATGGCATCCCTATTCTTTGCTATGATAAAACCTGCCAGGGTAGTGCTGCTTATTTAGCATTAGCGGGAGAGATTTTGCGACGCAAGCAAGATATGAAAATAAAAAAAGTGAAACCATCAGTAACTGCATGAGGCTGTGATGAAAAGAAAACGTGGCTTAGGTCGTGGGCTCTCTGAGCTAGGATTAAATGAAGTACTGTCATCGGTCGCAAAATCGGTTGAAACCAGTGTAGTAGAAAGTGAAGGTTTGCGAGAGTTGCAAACCAATCATATGCAGCCCAGTCCCTATCAACCTCGCAAAATAATAGATCAAGAAGCGTTGCGTGAATTAGCGCAATCTATTCGCTCGCAAGGCGTCATTCAGCCCATTGTTGTGCGAGAAGTCGATGATAACCGCTATGAAATTATTGCGGGTGAACGACGTTGGCGTGCTGCACAATTAGCAGGTCTGGTCAAAGTACCTGTCGTTATTAAAAATATTTCAGAACAAGCCGCGATAGCAGTAGCATTAATTGAAAATATTCAACGACAAGATTTAAATGCCATTGAAGAGTCACAAGCCTTAAATCGTTTAATGACAGAATTCGTTCTGACGCATCAACAGGTCGCTGATATGGTGGGTAAATCTCGCGCATCGGTTACAAACTTGTTGCGTTTATTAAAACTGAATGACGATGTGCGGCAAATGTTAGAGCAAGGTCAACTCGAAATGGGCCACGCGCGCGCTTTGTTATCGCTTGAAGGTGTGCAGCAAAGTGATATTGCCGATCGTGTATTGCAGCGTAAATTATCAGTGCGAGAAACAGAGCAGTTAGTGCGATTTATTCAGCAGCGCGCGAGTGGTCAAGCAACAGATCGGTGCCCTGCTGTCTCGTCAGAGCTGTTGGAATGTCAGCGCAAAGTTGCTGCAAAATTAAATGCGAAAGTAAAAATTCGTCAGCAACCCGATGGTCGAGGCAGGATTGTCATTAACTATAAAAATGATGGAGAGCTTCAGAAAATTCTTGAGCGTCTTTAAACGAGCTCTTACAAATGAAGCATCACGCCTAACGGCAAGTACATGATGTGATACTGCGTGCAGTATCAAATAAATTGCACTACTCAAAACCACGGCAATTCCGAAAGAGCCAAACTGATAAGCCAATTGGCCAACGGTCATCTGCGGTGGGTTGTGTTTTAGAAAAAGGTATAGTTCATGTCATCTATTTCAGCAGTGTTAATTACGCAAGACGAAGGTGAGCGTCTTGAAAAAACTTTGCGTTCAATTGATTGGGTTGATGAAATTATTATTGTTGATTCAGGTAGTACAGATACTACACTGTCTATCGCAAAAAAATATCATGCCAAAATTTATCAACACACCGAGTGGCCAGGCTTTGGTATTCAAAAACAAGTGGCTTTGTCTTATGCGACGAGCGATTGGATATTTTCTATTGATGCGGATGAAGTGGTTTCTAGCGAACTCAAAAAATCTATTCAGTCTGCTATCAAAAATTTAAATTATGAAGCCTATCAAGTGCGTCGTCGTTTAATTTTTCAAAAGAAAAAAATTAAATATGCGTGTGGTGAAGAAAGAATATTGCGCTTAGTGAAAAGAGGCGTGGGTTATTTTGATGACAACTTAGTGCATGAAGCGCTACATGCTGATACGAAGATTGGTTTGCTCAGTGGTGTGCTTTGGCACGATTCTTTTTTAAGCATAGAAGCGATGGTAGCAAAAATGAATCGTTATACCAGCTTGGCGGCCAGCACTAAAAAAAAATCGAGTTTAAAAAAAGCGATTATTCGTTCTGCTTGGATGTTTTGTCGGGTCTATTTTTTGAAAGCAGGATTTTTAGAGGGGGCTGCGGGATTTATACTGGCCTATTATTTTGCAGAAAATGTTTACTATAAGTACGTCAAATCTATTCACTGATACTTTTGATTTTTTGTGCGCTTTGTGCACCCACAATAGGTAGCCCTTTTTTATCCAGCAACCCAATTTGATAGAGCAAGCTTGCTTGATCCCAATAAATATGTTCATGAACAATTTTTTGATTGTTAAATTTTACAATCGCAACAATGATGATTTCTATTTTTTTACCAGTTGGATTAATGTTGGGTAGCATCCAATCGATAGGCTGCGTGTGTGTAAAGGAGAAGTAAATTTCATCAACGATTTGATCCTCACCAATGGTTCTAGAAATAGGCGTCATTTTCATATCGGGAGGGAAAAATTTGCCGACAAGATGAGCTTGATAAAATGCTTTTACGCTGTCGACACCTTCACCACCCATGAGTGTTGGAATGTTGTATAAATGAGGTTGATTGGACATGGTGAGCATCGTGGTTTCTAAATCACCGGCAAGCTCCGCGTTCATGTGCTTTTCAAAAATGGCTTCATTTTTCATCTCAACCTCATTCAGTTTTAAATAGTCACGGTTAGGGCGTGTTGATACTGCGCGCTAGGCGATTCATTGTTGAGTAGAGTAGCAGCGCAACGCAGAAAATCCATTGAATAGCGACAATATTGTAGAATGATAAACACGCCCTATTTTTATTTAAATTTTTCTTCTCTCTGCAATACAGCAATAATACTAGGCCTTTTGGCTAAATTAATTAAGTATTGCTGGATAGCCGTATATTTTTCCATAGAAAAATTAATGGCTTTTGTCCATCGCAACACAGTAAAAAGATACGCATCAGCGACAGTAAAGCGACCAGAGACTAAATAGGATTGGTTAGTGAGCTGTTTTTCTACTAGCGAAAGATATTTTTCGATATTAGTAAGCGACCATTTTCGAATAGATTCCTGACAATCGTGGTTGGCTGAAATTTGGGTTAATTTAAAAAGCGGGCTAAATGCCTTATGTAAATCACTGGCAATAAAAGAGAGCCAGCGCATTTGCTCAGCGCGTTCAAATGTGCCCGCTTTATCCAACAGATGATGCTCAAGGTTGTTGTCTGCCAAATATTCTAAAATCGCAATATTTTGTGTCAGAATTTTCTGTTCAGAAATAGCGAGCGCGGGAACAGCTCCCAGAGGATTAATTGCTAAGAATTGTGTGCGTGTTTTTTCATCTGCATTTTTACCAACGTATACTAGTTCAAACGTCGTTTTGGTTTCTTCTAAAATAATGTGGCAGCTCATACAGCAAGCACCGGGGGAAAAATAAAGTTTCATGATCATATCCTTTTTTTAATATTGAATGGCTACGTGTGTTTTATCTTAATTTTTTCTGCTCAGATTGTTTGTGTTTTTTCAGCTGAGCCTTTGCGCTTGCTCGCATTTCTCGCGACAGCGCTTTCGTGTTAACGGATTTATTGGCTAACTCTGCATCAGAGCAGAGCCACATCAATAGCGTGCGGTTATAACGCTTTGAGATATCTATTGTCAATTGGCACTGAGATGACGTTAATGAGCCTCCTCTCTCCGACGGCTCTGTGCAGTCTAAATTTGTGATCGCGCGTAGTATTAAATACTGCCTCGACGGTGGAAATCTTCTATTGAGGCCGCACCTAATTGTTGTTGCTGCAACTCAGGGCATTCAGAAGCAGATTGCTACATTGATAAAAAAATTTTTCTCTATTCCAGCAAGAGCACATGTGTTTCAAAATGAGATTCGTCAGTGAAGCGTGTAACTATACTGCGCGCGGTCATAAGTTTAAGTTTTGATCTTCCATCCTGGGATCATCTTTAAAATATTTTGACCCAAAAAAACCCTCATGGAAGGCCTGCTCCACTCTGGTTTTTTCGGGTCAAAATACTTTAAACCTAGCCCTCAATCTGAAATCCAAAACTTAAATTTGTGACCACGCGCAGTATTACGCGAACAGCAATTTCAATGCTTAATTCCGTTGCTATGCCCTAGAAAACCCATTATACTCCCCCGCCAAATGAGCAACTCAGCGAGAAGTTCACTTGCGCAAGCAAACGATCATCCAGCAAACACAGCAACCTGTTTGGAAGCAGCTGAGATCGCAGCTCATTTTTTTATTGCTCGTCGTCTGCCTCATCGAATTGTTGGGTAAAGGAATGACAGCATTAGCTTTGCTTGGGGGCGGTTTATCTTGGTTAGTGCCTAGCACATTACACGCCATCATTTTTATGAAAGTGGTTTGGCCCAGCCAAGCGAAACAAACCATGAAAAGATTTTTTCTGGCAGAAGTTGTCAGAATTGGACTTAGCGGCTTTATGACCGCTTTTTTATTATTAGCATGGCCAGCTTATGCGCCTTGGGTGTTGGCGGGTCTAGGGTTAACGGCATTAGGCGTGGTGTTTTCACCACTCATTCATAAGATAGGGCTGTAAAGACTATGGCAGGACAGGCGCTACTCACATCCTCTGAATACATTACGCATCATCTTGCACATTGGCAGCTTAATCTCCATAACTTCACTTTAACGAACGGTGGTTTTTGGACTCTCCATTTAGATACTTTGCTGATTTCCTGGGTCGTGGGCCTGTTGTTTTTAGGTTCTTTTTGGATGGTTGCCCGCTCAGTGAAAAATCGTCAACCCGGCGTGCCGGGCAAGTGGCAGAATTTTGTGGAGTGCGCGGTTGAACAAGTCGATGGTATTACTAAAGAAGTTTTTCATGAAAAACCCAACCCCATTATTGCCCCGCTTGCTTTAACCATTTTTATATGGGTGTTCTTGATGAACTTTATGGATTTAATTCCAGTTGATTTATTGCCCCGCGCATTGAGCGCCGTTGGCGTCGAGCACTTTAAAGTGGTGCCGACGGCTGATTTGGGCATGACTTTTGGTATGGCGTTAACCGTATTTGCGATGATTCTCTACTATAATTTTAAATCTAAAGGCCTGGGTGGAGTGCTCAAAGAAATGTTAACCAAGCCTTTTGGCCCTTGGTTGGCGCCGATCAATGTTGTCTTTAGACTCATTGAAGAAGTCTCTAAAATTTTATCTTTGGCACTACGACTGTTCGGCAACATGTTTGCAGGCGAACTAATTTTTATTCTAATTGCAGCATTATTGCCATGGTGGATTCAGTGGACCGTTGGTTCCATTTGGGCCATTTTCCATATTTTAATTATTTTGATACAGGCTTTTATTTTTATGATGTTAACCATCGTATATTTAAGCATGGCTCAAGAAACTCACTAACTATAACCTATAAAAATAAGAGGACAGATGATGGATCTAGCACAAATTATTGCAAGCGTACAAGGCCCGAGCGCGATTGCAGCTGCACTATTAATTGGTTTGGCAGCGTTGGGTGCGGCAATTGGTTTTGGTGTATTGGGTGGAAAATTTTTAGAAGGTGTTGCGCGTCAACCTGAATTAAAACCTATGTTAATGACTAATATGTTTTTGATGGCGGGTTTTATTGATGCGTTAGCCATTATCAGTATCGTCATGGGCTTATTGTTATTGTTTGGAAATAACCCATTTTTAACGGCGGTTATGCAACACGCTGTTCAATCCTAATTTTTAGGCAGTTCGTTATGCTCATTCAGTATAACGAATTGAGTCAAATTAATATTACCTAAAGAGGTTTGGGTATGGATTTAAATTTTACGCTCATCGGTCAGTTAATCACCTTTATTATTTTCGTGTGGTTTACTATGAAATATGTTTGGCCACCGTTGGTGAAGGCGCTTGAAGATCGTCGTCAACAAATTGCCGATGGTTTGGCTGCGGCTGAAAAAGGTCGACATGCTTTAGCGGATGCGAAAGTTGAAATTCAAGCTCAGCTGGAAGAAGGTAAAAAACAAGCGGCTGATATTATTGATCACGCGAATAAGCGCGCTCAAAAAATTATTGAAGAATCTAAAATCACTGCGCGTGAAGAAGGTGAGCGTTTGTTAGCGTTGGCGAAAGCAGAAATTCAGCAAGAATTTAATGCGGCAAAAGAAGATTTGCTGCAGCAGGTCTCTGCATTAGCGGTTGCCGGTGCTGAAAAAATTATAAGACAGTCCGTCGACAGAGAAGCGAGTAATGATTTGGTTAAAGATATTATTGCTGGAGTATAACTATGGCAGAACAAATGACGCTCGCCAGACCTTATGCTAAAGCGGTTTTTAATTTGGCGACTTCACAAAATCGACAGGCAGATTGGGCGCGTATTCTTACTTGTCTTAGTTTAACAGCGCAAGATAGTGCGGTGGCTCGATTGATTGGTGATCCCACGATTGAGAAAGCGCAGTTGATTGAGCTTTTTAATGAGGTTTGTGATGTCGCATTAACCGATCAAGATAATGCGCTTAATAAACTTCGCTATCAATTTATTTGCTTGTTGACGGAAGAAGGTCGGTTAAATTTATTATTAGAAATTGCTGACCTTTATCACAATATGCAAGTTGCCGAAGAGGGGTTGGTTGAAGTGGATGTGACTTCGGCTTTCGAACTAGACGATGACGAGCGCAAAATATTAGAAGAAAAATTAACAAAACGCTTTAGCGCCAAAGTAGATCTTACTTTTCACGTAGATGAATCCATTATTGGTGGGCTGGTTGTTCGTGCGGGCAACTGGGTCATGGATGGTTCTGTCAAAGGTAAATTGGCGAAATTAAGTGAAACATTAACCAGTAAATAAGTAGCAGGGCTCATTATGATCAGTCAAATTAAACCCTCTGAAATCAGTGACATTATAAAAAAACGTATCGATAAATTTGATATAGCACCTGAAGTTAGCACCGAAGGTACGATTGTCAGCCTGATGGACGGTATTGTTCGTATTCACGGATTACAAGAGGTACGTAACCTAGAAATGGTTGAGTTGCCTGGCAACACCTATGGTTTGGCCTTTAACTTAGAGCGCGATTCGGTGGGTGTGATTGTGCTGGGTCCTTATGAGCATTTGCGCGAAGGTCAAAAAGCTAAATGTACTGGTCGTATTTTAGAGGTTCCCGTAGGCGAAGCTTTATTGGGGCGTGTGGTTGATCCTTTAGGTAGCCCCATCGATGGTAAAGGCCCTGTTGAAGCTGCGGGTAAAGAACCCATCGAAAAAGTGGCGCCGGGTGTTATTTGGCGTAAATCGGTTGACCAACCGTTGCAAACCGGCATCAAGTCTATTGATGCAATGGTTCCCGTTGGGCGTGGGCAGCGCGAATTAATTATTGGTGATCGACAAACAGGTAAAACAGCCATTGCGCTTGATGCCATCATTAACCAAAAAGAGACGGGTGTGAAATGTATTTATGTAGCGATTGGACAAAAACAATCGTCTATTGCTGCCGTGGTACGTAAACTTGAAGAGCATGATGCGCTGAAACATACCATTATTGTAGCAGCGCCTGCAGCTTATTCGGCGGCTCTTCAATACATAGCACCTTATGCTGGTTGTACAATGGGCGAATATTTCCGTGATAAAGGTGAAGATGCCTTAATTGTGTATGATGATTTAACCAAGCAGGCTTGGGCTTATCGTCAAGTCTCATTGTTGTTACGTCGTCCACCAGGTCGAGAAGCTTATCCTGGCGATGTATTTTACTTGCATTCACGCCTGTTAGAGCGAGCAGCGCGAGTCAGTGAGGCGTATGTTGAAAAAGTGACTAATGGAAAAGTCAAAGGCAAAACAGGTTCTTTAACCGCACTGCCTATTATCGAAACGCAAGCAGGTGACGTATCAGCCTTCATTCCAACCAACGTTATTTCTATTACTGATGGACAAATTTTCTTAGATACCGATATGTTTAACTCAGGTGTTCGTCCTGCGATTAATGCAGGTTTGTCTGTATCACGTGTGGGTGGTGCGGCTCAAACCAAAATCATTAAAAAATTAGGGGGTGGGATTCGTTTGGCGCTGGCTCAGTATCGTGAACTAGAAGCGTTTGCACAATTTGCATCAGACTTAGATGCAACAACACGTCATCAGTTAGAGCGGGGTCAACGTATTAATGAGTTATTAAAACAACCACAATACAACCCTTATTCTGTGGCTGAAATTGGGTTTGCTTGGTTTATTGTCGATGCAGGTTATCTCGCTAATATCGAGTTGAAAAAAGTCCATAGTTTTGAAAAATCGCTAATGGAATTTTTGCATGCAGAACATCAAGATCTGTTAGATAGTATTAATGCAAATCCTGTTTTTGATGAAGATACAAAGGCAAAAATGACCGCCGTTGTCGAAGAATTTAAGAAAACACAAAGCTGGTAAATTGTATGGCTAATACTCGAGAAATACGGACAAAAATCAATAGCATCACTAGCACGCAAAAAATTACGCGAGCGATGGAATTGGTGGCTGCGAGTAAAATGCGTAAAGCCCAAGAGCGTATGGCAGTTTCTAAACCTTATGCGACCAAAATTCGTGATGTTATTGCTCATGTCGCTGCTGCGAATGCCGAATATGCGCATGCTTATATGCAAAAACGAACAGAAACCAAGCGAGTTGGTTTTATTGTAGTGAGCACTGATCGAGGTTTGTGTGGCGGTTTAAATATCAATTTGTTTAAACAGTTACTCAAAACTATGAAGCAGTATTCCGATCAAAATATCGGAATAGATTTATGTTTTGTAGGTGTTAAAGCAGAGGCTTTTTTTAAACGTTTTGGTGGCAACGTGTTGGCTTCGGCGACTCACTTGGGTGATCAGCCCAAATTACAAGATTTAATTGGCGTGGTGAAAGTCATGCTGGATAAATTTGAAGAAGGTACGCTAGATACTATTTATATAGCGGCTAACGATTTTGTTAACACGATGACGCAAAAACCTTGCGTGCGTAAAATGTTACCGCTGCAGCCAGATGAAATTAGCGAAACTAAGGGCCATTGGGATTATATTTATGAACCTGATGCCGCGCGTGAACTGTTAACACAGCTAATGCAGCGTTATATAGAATCTCAGGTGTATCAAGCAGTGATTGAAAATTTGGCTTGTGAGCAAGCAGCACGTATGGTTGCGATGAAAAGTGCGACTGAAAATGCGGGTGATCTTATAAATCAATTTAAATTGATTTATAACAAAATGCGCCAAGCGTCGATTACACAAGAATTATCTGAAATTGTGTCAGGTGCCGCGGCCATTGAATAGAGTTGAAATGATTGTCATTGCGAGTCTGCCATCTTTGCAATGAGATTAATGAAATGACTCGCAAAGATATACCGCGCGCAGTATATCCAGTGAATCGAACAAAGAACCTCAAGCTGAGCGAGCTTGCGGATTATATAAAACTCTAAAGCAGAGGAAATAAGATGAGTGCAAATGCTGTAGCAGAAAACACAAAAGGTAAAATCATCCAAATTATTGGTGACGTGATCGACGTTGAGTTTCCTCGAGACGCGGTCCCTAACATCTATGATGCACTATTGGTGGATGGCGAAGGTGAAGGCTTAAAGCTTGAAACGCAGCAACAACTGGGTGATGGCGCCGTTAGAACGGTGGTTTTAGGCGAAGCGAAAGGTTTAAAACGTGGCTTAACGGTCACTAATACAGGCTCGCCGGTCACTGTGCCTGTAGGTGAAAAAACATTGGGCCGCATAATGAACGTGTTAGGTCAAGCAATCGATAACAAACCTGAGATCGATGCTAAGCGCATGCCTATCCATCGAAAACCTCCTGCATTTACAGATCAATCCAAAGAAACAGAAATTTTAGAAACAGGTATCAAAGTCATCGACTTGCTTTGCCCATTCGCAAAAGGGGGTAAGGTTGGTCTGTTTGGTGGTGCGGGTGTGGGTAAAACCGTCAATATGATGGAGCTTATTCGTAACATCGCTGCAGAACACAGCGGTTATTCTGTTTTTGCTGGTGTCGGTGAACGAACGCGTGAAGGTAATGACTTCTATCACGAGATGACTGATTCTAACGTTATCGATAAAGTCTCGCTTGTTTACGGACAAATGAATGAACCGCCGGGTAACCGTTTGCGTGTAGCTCTCACAGGCTTGACGATGGCTGAAGAGTTTCGTGATGAAGGTCGTGATGTCTTATTATTTATTGATAATATTTATCGTTACACTTTGGCAGGCGTGGAAGTCTCTGCGTTGTTGGGCCGTATGCCTTCCGCGGTAGGTTATCAGCCGACTTTGGCGGAAGAAATGGGGCAATTGCAAGAACGTATTACTTCCACCAAAACAGGTTCTATTACTTCTATTCAAGCGGTATATGTACCGGCAGATGACTTAACTGATCCTTCCCCTGCAACCACTTTTTCGCATTTGGATGCAACGGTAGTGTTGTCACGTCAAATTGCGGAACTGGGTATTTATCCTGCGGTTGATCCACTCGATTCTACTAGCCGTCAATTAGATCCATTAGTAGTAGGCGAAGCGCACTATCAAGCGGCGCGTGGTGTGCAAGAAACGCTACAACGTTACAAAGAATTAAAAGATATTATTGCAATTTTAGGTATGGATGAATTATCTGAAGAAGATAAATTAATCGTCAATCGAGCGCGCAAAATTCAACGTTTCTTATCTCAACCGTTTTATGTGGCTGAAGTTTTTACGGGTTCGCCAGGTCGTTACGTACCGGTGGCTGAAACGATTGCTGATTTTACGGCTATTTTGAAGGGTGAATATGATCATTTACCAGAACAAGCCTTTTATATGGTCGGTAATATTAAAGAAGCGGTTGATCAAGCAAAAACATTAGAAAAATAAAAATGACCGTTATTGTGTGGCCTAGCAGGCATCTGATAGGTCACGACTCGTTGTCATCAATGATGTCCGAATGACAGATAAACCTTTTCACTAACCGGAAAAAAACATGTCAAATATTACTTCCATGCAACTAGATATCGTCAGTGCCGAAGCCAATATCTTCAAAGGCATTGTTAAGAGTATTACAGTGACAGGTAGTCTGGGACAACTTGGTATTCATCCAGGACACACCGCTCTTCTCACTGCGTTAAAACCGGGTCAGCTCAAGGCTATTTTAGAGAATGATAAAGAAGAAATTTTTTATTTATCCGGAGGCATGTTAGAAGTGCAACCAGAATCTGTCAGCGTCTTAGCAGACACAGCGTTGCGCGCAGATGATATCGATGAAGCTGCAGCAGAAGCAGCTAAAGAACGCGCCGAAAAAGCCTTGGCTGAACATCGTGCCGATATGGAATATTCAGCGGCCCTTTCAGAGCTTGCTCAAGCGGCTGCACAATTGGAAGCGGCTAAAATGCTGCGTAAATTAAAGGGAAAACGTTAGAGCCTGTTTCGTATTCGCAGTCTATGGAAACGCCATTCTCAACTTTTCCTATAGAACTTCGTTGTTACGAGCGAAGTCCCTACTGCCTCATCAATATTTGATTTTCGGGTAATTCAGTTAAAGCTTCGTCATCCCGCGACTTGCAAAGCTTCGTCATCCTGAGGCTTGATATTTAGGAATTTCAAATCACGTTGCTGTAAATAAAATGACCGTGCGCGTCTAATGTAAGCATGAGAAATTTTTTGTTTGCCCTGAGCCAGTAGGATATTTTTGCGAAATTGATCAAGAAAAAATCGACTCCCGGATTTTAAAGCTTCCCCGTCAATTTAATGTTGACGAGGTGCTAGATTATACATTTAAAAGTTGAGAATGGCGTTATGGAATGTTGACGAAATAAGCCTTACATCTGTTCAAACAGAATTTGACACCTCCCCCACCTTCTACCTATCATGGCCGCAAAATTTATTTTGGAGCCATGAATGACAACTGAATTTCGCATTGAAACCGATAGCATGGGTGATATTAAAGTCCCTAGCCATAAATATTGGGGGGCGCAAGCTGAGCGTTCTTTACATAACTTTGATATTGGTTCGGAAACAATGCCCAACGCTTTAATTAAAGCGTTTGGTATTCTCAAAAAAGCGGCGGCACTGACTAACCAAGCGCTGGGTAAACTCTCGGATGATAAGACCAAGCTTATTATTCACGCTGCGGATGAAGTTATTTCGGGCAAGCTGTCAGACCAATTTCCATTACATATTTGGCAAACCGGTAGCGGTACTCAAACTAACATGAATGTGAATGAAGTCATTTCAAATCGGGCTATTGAATTGGCGGGTGGTGTCATGGGTTCTAAAAATCCTATTCATCCGAATGATCATGTCAATATGTCACAGTCTTCTAACGATACTTTCCCAACGGCGATGCATATTTCTGCCGCTATACAAATACACGAGGTGTTATTACCAGGCCTACAACAAATGCGTGATGCATTATTTAAAAAGCAACAGGCTTTCAACGACATTATTAAAATAGGACGAACGCATCTACAAGACGCCGTGCCTTTAACGTTGGGACAAGAATTTTCAGGGTATGTCGCACAGCTTGATTTATGCATGGCGTCAATTAAAGCAGTTTTGCCGGGTGTTTATAAACTCGCTCTAGGAGGAACTGCGGTTGGTACGGGAATCAATACTCATCCTGCTTTTGCTGAAAAAGTGGCGCAACATATTGCCGAACTGACAAAGCTTCCGTTTGTGACAGCACCCAATAAATTCCAAGTGATTGCCGCGCACGATGAATTAACTTTTTTAAGCGGTGCGTTAAGAACAACGGCATCGGCGTTATTAAAAATTGCTAACGACATTCGTTGGTTGGCATCGGGTCCACGTTGTGGTTTGGGTGAGTTAATATTGCCTGAGAATGAGCCTGGTTCATCCATTATGCCAGGTAAAGTGAATCCGACTCAGTGTGAAGCCATGTCGATGGTTTGTGTGCAAGTCATGGGTAATGATGTGACTATTGGTTTCGCAGGTTCGCAAGGTAATTTTGAGCTTAACGCTTATAATCCTGTGATTATTTATAATCTATTGCAATCCATCGAATTGTTAGGTGATGTATGCCGCTCTTTCACCGAGCATGCCTTGGTAGGATTGGAGGTAGATAAAAAAAGGATTGCAGAATATCTGAAAAATTCATTGATGTTAGTGACGGCACTGAATCCAGTCATTGGTTACGATAATGCGGCAAAAATCGCAAAAAAAGCCTATAAAGACGGCTCAACTTTAAAAGAAGCTTGCTTAGCGTTAGGCCTGTTGTCCGCAGAGGCATTTGATCAAGCGGTACAGCCAGAAAAGATGGTGTATCCGCAGTAATGACTTTTTTACACGGTTACCGTTATACTTTGCCACATTAAAATATGCTATGAGACAGTGCATGAACCGGATTCTCTGCTTGTTGATTTTATGCTTGAGTGTTACTTCGTTAAGGGCTGCTAGTTATTGTCAATTTTATCCGCATTGGAAAAACTGTGCGGCTTCAGAATCTCTGATGCAAATAGAAAAAATGATTGCGGCCCATGAACAAGATAAAAATCAGCTTGCCTTTGCTTTTGACTGGGATGGCACGCTGTATAACGAACAGATCCCTTTAAAAAATAATCCAACACAGAAGCGTTCGGGTCAATCTACTTGGCGTCGTTGGGCGGCTGATCAAATTCAGTTTAAAAACGCGCAACACCTTTTTCCTTTTTTGCGCCCTCATCATGATAAAAAAAACGACCAACAATTATGGGCAGAGAATTTACGCGTGGGAGATGACTTGGTTGAAAGTAAGCTAGCGAATTACGCTCTCTCTTCTGATTTGAAAACATTTACGACCATTGCGACGCTGCCAGCGGGAATGCGTGTTGCCGACTATATTGTTGGTGTGAATCAATACCTGAACGATTATCCCGTTGAAAAAAATGCTTATCAAAGTGTATTTGATATTTTTCAGCGTTTGCAGAATAAGGGGTTTACGCCCTGGATTATTACGGGATCTAACCCCTATTTCGTTGCCACTGTGCTGCATAGGGTTAATCAGCGGTTGGCTTTTAATGTCATGCCGCAATGCACAAATTATATTGACGCCATTCTTCATCAGCAACGCGTGTTTCGGTATGCGCATTTTATGCAAGTCTGTCATATCGCAGGGAATGCAGCGGAAGTGAACTCGAAGGGCCAATTTTCCTGGGAATATGATCGACGTTTTGTGTTGAATTCAAAATCTGCGATTGTGGATAAACAAGGTAAATGGTTAGCGGCACAATATATAGCACGTCATTCAAGTCCTATTTTCTTTTATGCAGGTAATAGTGACGGAGATGCGGCAATTATCTCTGCTTTATTGATGGGTAAAACAGGACAAAGTAATTCGGCTGCTATGTTTGTGAATCCTGAAGGTAAGTTGCTTACCGCTATTTTAAATACGAATTGTCAGCACGCGGCTTGCATTACGGTGAAAGGTGTCGGGAACGAAATATAACGAGAAACGCTGATTTTAGGGAGATTTATAGTGACATTACATGTGGTAATTTTGGCTGCGGGTCAGGGAAAACGGATGAAGACCGATACTCCAAAGGTAATGCATACCATCGGTGGTGTGCCAATGCTCGAAAGAGTCGTGCGTGTTGCAGAAAAATTAAATCCTCAAAAAATACATGTCATTTATGGTAACGGTGGTTCCGTTGTTCGAGATACGCTTAGTCATTTGTCTGTGAACTGGGTCGAGCAAGAAAAACAACTGGGTACAGGCCATGCCGTTTTAACCGCGTTACCAGATTGTCAAAGTGCAGATCGAATTTTGGTTTTGCTAGGTGATGTGCCGCTTATTTCAGAAGAAACGCTTTCTCGCCTTATTCAGGACACACCGAAAGAAGGTGTGGGTATTGTTGTAGCCGAATTAGAGGATCCAATAGGATTGGGTCGAATTATTCGTAATGAAATGGGTCATATCGAAGCGATTGTAGAGCAGCGTGATGCGACACCTTTGCAAGTTGTTATCAAGGAGGTGAATACCGGTATTTTGGTTGCGCCAGCCAAACGCTTGCGGGAATGGTTGCCCGAATTGAAAAATAATAATAAACAACAGGAATATTATTTAACTGACATTGTGAGCTATGCGGTTCATGAAGGTTATAACGTGGGGGGGATCAAAGCCCGCAGTACAGAAGAAGTGCAAGGTGTAAACGATTTGTGGCAGCTTTCAAAGCTTGAAACTTATCATTATCAGCAAGTCGCAAAACAGCTCAGTTTACAAGGTGTTCGCGTGATGGATCCGCGCAGACTGATTGCTCGTGCAGAAATGGATATTGCTAATGACGTGGTGATTGATGTCAATGTGGTATTAGAAGGCACTGTCAAAATAGGGGCGCACACTTATATTGGCCCCAATGTCATTTTGCGTGATGTGGAAATTGGTGCGCATGTTTATATTGATGCACACACAGTCATTGAAGAATCTATCCTTGAAGATCATTGTTATGTCGGGCCGTTTGCCCATTTGCGCCCGGGCGCTCATTTAAAAGCATTTGCTAAAGTCGGTAATTTTGTTGAAGTTAAAAAATCGGTGATTGGCCATCATAGTAAAGTGAATCATTTAAGTTATGTGGGTGACAGTATTATTGGTGATGATGTGAATGTCGGTGCGGGTGTGATCACGTGTAATTACGATGGTGCTAATAAATATCAAACCGTTATAGGAGATCGCGCTTTTATTGGTAGCAATTGCGCGTTAGTCGCCCCTATCAAAATTGGTCATGATGCAACGATTGGCGCAGGTTCGACCATGACGAGTGATGCACCGGATGGTCAATTAACGGTTGCGCGTGCCAAACAAAAAACGATTGAAGGTTGGAAGCGGCCTGTTAAAAAATCCGTTTCCAATGTGACGTGAGAGAGCTATACCGCGCGTAGAATAATGACAGCCCCCCACTACGCTGTTTTTCGAATGATGCACCAGTACAGCAATGCGCAACCCACTATTAATGAGAAATATACAGAAATAAGTGAAATAAAATTTTGTACGTTAATAAAGCTGACCAGCAGTGACAATAAGCTGGTTATTAAAATATTGATTAAATACATCGTGGCGCTTGCTGTTCCAGCAATATGCCGAAAAAGGGAAATGCCTTTCCCCATGGATGTCGGAAAAAGACAGCCACAAGTAAAAAACATCACGCCACTGCTCACGGCAATAACGATCATGTTATTTTTAAAAAATAGGGTAATGCCAAATAGAATGATTGTAATTAGTAAAGCTGAATTAATGACCACAAAAAATAGTTTATTCACTTCATATCGTTTTAAAAGATAGCGACAAACAAAGGTGGAGAGCAAAAATAGCAAACCTAGAGATAGGGCAAAATGACCAAAAACTAGAGGGGAATAATGTAGTACGGATTGAATTAAAAAAGGACCCATCGTGTTAAACACGATTAAAAGTGAATAGGCTAATCCCATTAAAATCACGAGCGCCATAAAAAGTGGATGTTTAAAAATTTCGGTTAAATTTTTCTTGATTGTTTTTATTCGAAGTGGGTGCCGATTAAAGTGAGTTTCTGGAACAATAAAATAAGTTGCAATGAACCCGATCAAACTGATCAGAGCAAAAAAATAAAAGCCCGCTTTCCAGCCGAAATAAGTTTGTAAATAGCCTCCCAGAATAGGACCAATAACAGGACCTAATCCCCACATGGTTCCAATAAGCGTTCCCAGGCGAATTAATTGTTGGGGCTCTAAGATATCCGAAAACGTGGCACGTGCTGTTACCGCAACGGCGCCAATTGTAATGCCTTGTAGAAGTCGAGATAACAACAAAGTCTCGATACGTGGTGAGACAATCGGCAGTAAACTGACGAGCACGAAACCGGCAAGATTAATTCGCATGAGTTTTTGACGACCCCATGCATCTGCTAAGAATCCTGTGAAGAAGTTGCCGAGTGCATAGCCTAACAGATAAATAGAGATTGCGTTTTTTGCGGCATGATTTGAAACTTGCAGTCCTCTGGCGATTGCAGGCAGTGATGGTGCAATCAAATCAACCGTCATTCCTATAATGGGCATTAATAATAGCAAGGTCCAAGTAATTTGTTGGATTTGTTTTTGTGATAGCGTTATGGGCATGTGATTTTTTGAATTATCAATTGACATAGTAATACGGATCCACCAATTTATATTTCATATCGGCATAATCACCTTTCAAATCGCTGTACTGATCACCTATGTTGACTGCAATATCGTAGCCTTCGCTAATAATTTTTTTGCGTACAGCCGTTTTGTAGGACGCAACAAGCGAATCGTTTGCATTGTCTGGTTTTAAATATAACCCTGCCCATTTGTCGTAGCCTGCATTTTTTAAGTTAGAAATGGTTGCGTCACGTTGCAGTTCTGTGCGTTCTGTCACAAAAAATACGGCGATTTGATTTGCAATTGCGTAGTTGTATAAAGCTAACGTAGAAGGAATAGCAGGATCATGCCCTTGGTTTTCAAGCGCGTTGAGCATGCCAGGTGTGCCTCCAAAGTCTAGGCGTTTTAGGTCGGCATAGTTTGATAAGGAAGTTTCATCAATGTCTAATACAATGGCGAGTTTTTTTGGGTTTTTTATTTGCGCGTTTTGATTGATTCGAAAGTGTAGATAATTTAATGCTTCATTGCTAACGCTGGCGAGATCTTGACTATATTTTCCAGAGTCATGATAAGCAATCAGACGTTCTTTTATTTTGCTTAAGTTTTCAGGTTCAGAATAAATATTGAGAGTGAATGTGAATGCCGCTAGTATGATGAGCATTGTTCGCATCAGTGATAGACCTCCGTGGTTTGGCGGGCTTTAGTATATTGAGACTAGTTGGAAATCACAATGAATTTGACTCGGGTATATATCGCTCAACCTATTGAGTGTAATGAGATGATTGAGCTGCCACATGAGGCGGCAAAACATTTACTGTTAGTGTTGCGGCATCAAGTGGGTGATCAATGTATTTTATTTAATGGTACAGGCATTGATTATATTAGCGAAGTTGTCGCCATTAAAAAAAAACAGACCACTGTGAAAGTGTTGCAAGCCCAAAAAATTGATAATGAATCTCCTTTGCATACGCATTTAGGGCAAGCGATGGGGAAAGGTGATCGTATGGATTATAGTCTGCAAAAATCAGTAGAATTAGGCGTGAATGAAATTACGCCGCTCATCACTGAGCGTGTGAATGTCAAACTGACGTCTGAGCGATTTGAAAAAAAAATGCAGCATTGGCGCGCCATTATTGTATCGGCTGCTGAACAGTCTGGGCGCTCAGTGTTGCCACTATTACATTCCCCCGTTGTTTTCCAAGAGTGGGTACAAAAAGATTTTTGTGCACAGAAAATTATTTGTGATCCATTGGCGACTCAATCTTGGGCTGCGCTGAAAAAAAATAGTGCGCTTGTTTTTGCGATTGGTCCAGAAGGTGGGTTAACGGAGGCTGAAATCAATTTTGCCAAAAAACATGGCTGGCAAACTGTTTTACTGGGGCCACGTATTTTAAGAATGGAAACAGCGAGCAGTACAATGTTGAGTTTGGCGCAACATAGCTGGGGTGATTTGTAAGTTATTGCTGACGCTCATGTCAGCTATTTGTGTTTGGTAGATTAGTTTTGATTTTTTTAGTAGGTATTTTTTAAGATAACTATTTGATAAATATAACGCACGGCCTGTATTAAGTTATCTGTAAGACTGCCGTAAAAAAAATTCTGTTGTGACGCCGAAGAAACTTGATAAAGTACAAATTTAATCGAGTGGAAAGGCCTCCCTCGTAGGAAAGCCTGCCAATGGAATGGTGCCGGGGATAAAGGACAGTATTGCTAGGTCAAGGAACGCCAGATAGGGGGAATGAGAAATCACTCCCCCTTTTTTTTTTAAAATTTTACCTTCATGCTTTTTAATCAATTGAAATATCCATGACGCTTTGCATTTTACGCTGAAATTCCCTGCGTTTTTTGCCTCAGAGTCCAACCTCAGGTGTTAATTCTCATTCTTGCGTCCCTATCTCAACACCACCATCACCGTTAATTTTGATACACAAATCAATTTTCCATGGGTTTGATCAGACATATCGATATGCCATACCTGTGTTTTTGCGCCAATATGAATTGGCTTTGCTGTTGCTTCAATGAGAGTCCCTTTGCTTGCTGGACGTAAATGGTTGGCATTGATATCTAAACCAACGCAATAGGCTTTTTCTTGATTCACACAGTAATTGGCTGCAGTACTACCAATCGTTTCTGCCAGCACACAACTAGCTCCACCATTTAAAATGCCTAATGGTTGTACATGATTTTCTGAAACCGGCATGGTGCCTTTGACATAATCATCACCTACTTCGGTAAAAACAATTTGCAAATATTCTGCCAGTGTTTTTTCTGCACGTTTATTCATATCTTTAATTGTGGTTGGGTGAAACCAAATAGGTGTTTTCATCAGTATTTTTCTCTTAGTTGTTCCAATAACCTTCATTGGCAAATCGACGAGTTAAAAAATCAATAAATACTTTGACCTTAGGGGCAATCAAGCGGTTTTGAGGATATACCATATAAATGCCAATATCTCGTGGGCAATATTCATGTAGGACTGTTTCTAGTCGCCCTTCTTTAATTTCATCATTAATCATATAGCCCGGTAGTTTTGCAATGCCAGCGCTAGACGCAGCAGCTTTTGCTAAACAGAGGCTACTATTCACTTGGAAATCCCCCTGCACTTTAATGATTTTATCTTGCCCATTGATGATAAAGCGCCACTCATCGTTGGTTTGTCCTTGGGTTCTATAGATTAAACAATTATGGTTTTTAAGATCTTCAGGTGATTGAGGATAACCAAATTTTTTAAAATAAGCGGGTGACGCACAAACTTGGGTACTTCTAACCGCTAATTTTTTGGCGGCAAGACTGGAATCTGGTAAATCTTTAATTTGAATCGCTAGGTCAAATCCTGTTTCAATTAAGTTGCTGTACTGACTGCCAAGCAATAACTCAACCTCAATGTCAGGATAGTTTTTATTAAAGTCAGTGATAGCTGAAGTAAGGTGTAGATGCCCAAAGCTGAGAGGTGCATTGATTCGCAGTTTGCCTCGAGGTTCGTTTTGTGTGTCGCTAACCACCTGAATGGCTGTGTCGATATCTTGTTGAATGCGTTTGCAATGTTGATAAAGTAGGCTGCCGGCTTCAGTGAGTGATAGTTTGCGCGTGCTGCGATTAAGTAATCGGGCATTGAGTTGTGTTTCGAGTTGATGGATATGTTTGCTGACAACGGACTTGGTGATACCGAGTTTTCGGGCTGCTTCAGAAAAGCTATTGGTATCCACTACATTGACAAATAGCATTAAGTCATCGAGTTTGCTCATATCTTTTATTGTTTCTTTTTGGAAACACTGTTGTTCTGGTTGGCGGTATTGTATCTATAATACCGCTAATATACTATACCGCCTTGTGACCAATAGAGACCTAAAATATGCGTACTGTCGATCCAATTTCTGGCTACTCCGATACTTTTGTCCGTTTTAGTTTCCTCATTCCGTGGGTTGTCTGTATTACAGGTGGCCTGTTATTTTTCTACGAATTTATTCAACTCAATATTATGAATTCATTGAATTTAATCTTGATGCGTGAGTTTCATCTGACCGCTATTGAGGTTGGTCATATTTCATCTATGTATTTTTATGCCAATGCGTCATTGGTTTGGGTGGCGGGTCTCTTGCTTGACCGAGTTTCTATTAAAAAACTGATTATATTTTCGATGGTTTGTTGTACTGCGGGCACGTTTGTTTTTGGGATCGCCAGTGCTTCTTGGGTTTTGGCGGTGAGCCGATTTGTGATTGGTGTTGGGGGGGCTTTTTGCTTCTTGAGTGCTATGCGATTGGCCTCTCGTTGGTTACCACCCAGCAGGTTGGCATTGGCTACAGGTCTCATAGTCACAATGGCTATGTTGGGTGGAATGATGGCGCAAACGCCTGCGACGCTTCTGATCCATGCTTTTGGTTGGCGCGATATGATGATGATGAATACCACGCTAGGCATTATTATTACCTGCTTGGTCTTTTTTATTGTGCGTGATTATCCGGCGTCGTATCACGAAGTGGTGAGCCAGCAAAAATCTGATTTATCTGATATGGGCGTGCTCAACGGCCTGAAAGTCGTTGTAGGTAAGGGCCAGAATTGGTTGGCAGCTATCTATAATGCTTTTTTAAATTTACCGATTTTTTTATTAGGTGCGCTTTGGGGGAGTCCTTATTTACAGCAAGTGGTTCACTTGGCACCGGCTGAGGCAGCCAGTATTTGTGGATTAATTTTCTTGGGTACTACCGTGGGCTCACCGGTTTGTGGTTTTATTTCAGATCGTTTGCAGCGACGTAAGCTGCCAATGTTAGTGGGTGCTGTTGCTTCTATGATAACCATATTGAGCATTCTATACGTGCCTAACTTGTCTGCGGTTGGTTTAAGTATCCTATTTTTCTTGTTAGGATTTTTTACGTCTACTCAAATTATTTCTTATCCTGTTGCCTCAGAAAATAATCCACGGATGGTAACAGCGAGTGCGGTGAGTATTGTTTCCATGCTGAATTTATTTGCAGGTGCGTTTTTTCAACCAATCTTTGGTTGGGTGATGGACGTAAACTGGCATAACACTATGCTGCATGGTGTACGTGTTTACTCGGCAACGGCTTATCATAATGCGTTATTGATTTTGCCGTTGGTCTTTGTTGTTAGCATTGTCTGTGCGTTGTTGATTAAAGAGACACGTTGTCGGCATCTATACGATTAAGTCTTCAATCGTGATAATTCGATCAAAATAGGGGTCGCTAATCAATGCGTTTTCTACGCCGTCTATGCTAATTAATACTCGTTGAATGGTCTTTTTCTTTTTGTTTGGGAAAAGTGCTAGTTTGCGTTCGACCTCATCGATGATAGTTCGGTTCACTTTGTTTCTAGAATATTTGATTTCACAAAGCGTGATGACATGATCATCTCGATCAAACAGCAAATCAATTTGGAAGCCTTTGTCTTGCGCGTTGGTTGTTCGACTATAGTACGACCCCGCTTTATAACGAATACCTGAAAATCCGAGTATTTTTGCGATTTGATGTGAATTGCTTTGGCAGTATCGTTCAAACGAATACGCTAAATATTGCTGGTACTCATCCAAAGTCAGCGCATTATTAGGATGCTCTTCAAATTGTCCGGCTGCAATTTCCGCTAACCTGGGTTTGATAAAACGAAAATAGAATTGAAGATAATGATCAGCGATGCGATAACGAGCCATAGTGCTGTTAGGTGTTGTGTTGTAGGGAGTATATTTTTGGATAAAGTGGCATAATTCGAGTTCTGATAAAATATCACTTAATCGCCCGCCTGTTTTCATTCTTAAATGTACTGCAATTTGCTCACGTGTTGCAAAGCGCTTATCGCTTAAAAATTCCACGACTTTTTTGTACTGTCCGTCACCAGATAGGCTGCTAATAAAGATTTTGTCGCATTCATTCACAAAATAGCCTTTGGATTTGAAGCTTAATTGGCAAATGCCCATATAGATTGACGAGGCGTTTTTAAGTCTTTTTAAATATTCAGGCATACCGCCGACGCTTAAGTAAGCGTTCATCACTTCACGCTTTGATTTTTTACTAAGAAATTCTTGGGTTTCTTGCAGAGAAAATGGTTGTAGGTGAAGTTCATGTTGTGAGCGATTATAAAGTGATTTTGACCGAATAACTTGCTTGATCATAAAGGAGGGAGAAGATCCACAAAGTATCAGAAGTAGTTTGGGATTATGTCTAAACTGATTATCCCACGCATGCTTCAGCTCGTTGACAAAATTGTCTTCATAGCTTGCCAGCCACTGCACCTCTTCGAAATAAATTGTAAAAATGCCGGTACTTGTATAGCGATGGATGTAATCAAACACATCTAGCCAGCAATCGGTTTTGATATTTTTGAGTAGAGGCTCGTCGGTGTATTCTGCCAGTTTGCGCATGACCAAAGAGCGTTGCACCTCTGGGGAGGCGTCTTCGATACCTTCAAATTTTAAGAGATGACGATCACGGAAGGTTTGCTCGATGAGCTCGGTTTTACCAACGCGTCTGCGGCCATATATCATGACTATGCTGGCTTCATTATTCTCAGCAAGCGTTAGCAAATCCTTTCTCTCTTTAAGCCTGCCTATAAATGATTGATTATTATTGTGTTTTATGCTTTTTTGCATGAGGAGTGCCTGACGGTATGGGCCAAATAGATAGATATTATTATAGAGTTGGCCCAAATATTCAATTATTTTCGGCCAAATAGATGTTAAAAACTATGTAGTTGGCCAAAAATTCACATAAATCTTGGCCAGAAACAGCCTAAATCATGGGTATTTGGCCAAAGGTGTCAATTGTTACATCCTGAGGGTAGTTTTCGAGTGAGTTACAACATCAAATAGCTCATCGTTCTGACAAAAGTTTTGGTAATAGTGCCAGCATATAAAGTGGAATATTAACAAAGCCATCTTGCTTATTTAAATTTTGCGGCGACGCTCGCAACACAAGGTCTGGTTTATACTTATCCTTATAAACCAGCAAGCTTTTTTTCTTTCCTGTCGTGCCAGACTTTACTTCAAGCGGATATATTTTATCTTCATGTCGAAAAATATAATCCACTTCAGCGACATTCCCGCTTGTCCAGTAATGCAGATGATCATGCTGCGTTATCATTGTTTGCGCAACATAGTTTTCTGTTAATGAACCACGAAACTCTTGAAATAAAGCATTTTCTTGTACAATGGTTTTTGCAGGCAAATCCGCCATCATGTTCAACAATCCAACATCCAACAAATACGCTTTAAATATATGTCTATCTTCATACGCACTTAGCGGCAGTTTTGGTGTGCTAGCTTGATAGACTTTATAGATCAAGCCTGCCTCTAACAACCACTGTATGGCATCTTCATAGGTCCTAGCCCTACCTCCTTTACGCACCACTGAGTAAATAAATTTTTTATTTTCTTTTGCCAACTGGCTTTTAATCGAATGAAAACATTCTGTAATGCGCATAATAATGGATTCTGGTGCATGTTTTACAAAATCCAAATCATAGGCCCGTACAATATTATTTTGAATCTGCCGAACCTCACGAAAGTCCTGCGTGTCTTTATAAACAGACACTGCCTCCGGCATGCCTCCAACAAAAAAATAATATTTCAAATATTGCAGTAGTTTTTGATGGATAGTCTCTGTAATTGTGTCACTCAACGTCAAAGACAACAGATACTCTTTCAAGCGAGATTGATCTAATACGTCTAGGAACTCCATAAAACTTAAAGGATATAGTGTCTTAAAAGTCACATTACCTACGGGAAACCCTTTGGTGTGCCCCAACTTGACTCCTAGTAACGAGCCGGCACCACAAACATGGTATTGGTTAGCATTTTCATTGAAATATTTAAGGCTATTTAATGCATTGGGACATTCTTGAATTTCATCGAAGAAAAGTAGTGTTTCGCCAGGAGTAATAGCTTCATCTAGGTCCAACTCTAAAGCTAGATCACGAAGAACTCTATCCGGCTCAAGATTTTTCTCGAATATAAGCTTTAAATCTGGTCTAGCCTCAAAGTTAACCTCAACCACATTACGATACATTTTTTGGCCAAAATGACGTAACAAGGTTGTTTTGCCAACCTGCCTGGCCCCCATTAGTAATAATGGTTTTCTGTGTTTAGACGATTTCCAGTCGATGAGGGGTTGTAGTAGTGCTCGTTTCATAACAAGAATTCTAGCATAAAATGGCATTTC